>Ga0172380_10000336_pt1 | contig 94635 bp, 79 predicted proteins | sample Leawe162metaG_FD_119747 | JGI IMG/M metagenome (GOLD analysis project Ga0172380, IMG submission 119747) | Leachate microbial communities from a municipal landfill in Southern Ontario, Canada - Leachate well 162 metaG | ecosystem: Engineered > Solid waste > Landfill > Unclassified | place...
GCGCTCGGCCTCTTCCTTGGCCTTGCGCTCGGCCTCTTCGCGAGCCGCGCGTTCAGCTTCTTCCCGTGCCTTGCGCTCAGCTTCTTCCCGGGCCAAGCGTGCTTCCTCTTCCCGTGCCAGACGTTCCGCCTCTTCCCTGGCGGCACGCTCGGCTTCCTCTTTCGCGAGTCGTTCCTCTTCTTCACGAGCCTTGCGCTCGGCCTCTTCCTTGGCCTTGCGCTCAGCTTCTTCCCGGGCGAGGCGTGCTTCCTCTTCCCGGGCCAGACGCTCCGCCTCTTCCCTGGCAGCACGCTCGGCTTCCTCTTTCGCGAGCCTTTCCTCTTCTTCACGAGCTAGGCGCTCGGCTTCTTCCCTGGCCTTGCGCTCCGCCTCTTCGCGAGCCGCGCGTTCAGCTTCTTCCCGGGCCAGACGCTCCGCCTCTTCCCTGGCGGCACGTTCTGCCTCCGCTTTCGCGAGTCGTTCCTCTTCTTTACGAGCCAGGCGCTCGGTCTCTTCCTTGGCCTTGCGTTCAGCTTCTTCACGGGCGAGGCGTGCTTCCTCTTCCCGGGCCAGACGCTCCGCCTCTTCCCTGGCGGCACGCTCGGCTTCCGCTTTCGCGAGCCTTTCCTCTTCTTCACGAGCCAGGCGCTCGGTCTCTTCCTTGGCCTTGCGTTCGGCTTCTTCACGGGCGAGGCGTGCTTCCTCTTCCCGTGCCAAACGCTCCGCCTCTTCCCTGGCAGCACGTTCTGCTTCCGCTTTCGCGAGCTGTTCCTCTTCTTCACGAGCCTGGCGCTCGGCTTCTTCCTTGGCCTTGCGCTCCGCTTCTTCACGGGCCTGACGTTCCGCCTCTTCCCTGGCCTTGCGCTCAGCCCGTTCGCGCGCTTTGGTTTCTTCTTGCTCTTTCGCCTTGCGTCTGGCGCTTTCCTTTACTTTTTCCTCGATCTGCAGCAGTTGCTCGGCTTCCTCTATTTGAGCCGACTGGCTGGATTCCCTGCGCAGTTTTTCCTCAACATCGTCAAATGACAGCAACTCTTCTTCCACGTCCATCTTGTTGGCGGATTTCTGTTTCGCCATTGCCTCCATGAATACCTGGGTATCCTCGACAGCAACGTGTATGCCCTGAGGCGCGAGCGGCGAAGCGTTGATTGTGAACTGAGGGTTCTGGACTGCCCAGGATTCGCGAATCAGCCTGTCCCGCAACAGTCCTTCCATTTCGATCAGGAATTTCTTTTCCTTCATCCCTGATGCCGCCAGCACCAGTTCAGTCGTGGTAATTCCATCTATCAGCGCGAGTATTTTTTGCGCGGAACTTGCAAAGATACCCCAGCGCCCCTTGGATTCGATAACGCCTTTGGGGGTTTTTTCGAAGATGGTTTGTTTGTCAATTGACATGCTTGTTAATCCGGGCAGACGTACCAAAACGCAGAGATCACAAAAATCACCTCGATTTTATGACAAACATCGTGTGAAGGCACAAGGCCATGACAGAAGCGGCTTTATTTTTTCAATACTACTCTTTTGCCCCGGAATTTTGCTTAAACAATACGTCAGGAAAAGACCTTCCCCTGTCCAGGACTTCCCTGAGACTGGATGTATTTCAATCTACAGTCAATACCCGATTGTTTTGATCAACTATCGCGCTATATTTGTCACATGGACATTGGCCGTCCAGGCAACGAATGAAAGCTTGCGAAGCTGAAGCCAGTGCCCATGAGAAGCGAAGAGTTTTCGCGAACTCGATACAGCATCACTTCGATTCGTTATTGAAATAAAAGGAGATCAAAATGAAAGCAGCTCACATCGACTATTCGGGCATGGATCTGGATTACAGGATGGCCAGCGGACTGGCTGCCACTTTAGCCGACAAGGACCCCTACATCATCGAGCCGGTCATGGTTGCCTGGCACGACAAGAAGGCATCCCGGATGTCCCCGGTGATCGAGGGCGCCGACATCAATACCCGCTGGCACGACTACGGTGAAAGCCATGGCGGCAAGCTTGAGATCGACGTCAATGGCGAGTTCGATTTCATCTTTGCGGATTCCAGCGCCTTCGAGCCATACGGCCCCAGCCCTTACATCAACCTGCAGGACAAGAGCGGCAACGAGTATCTGTGCCAGATCAATGCACTGCGCGATCCGCATGATCCGAGCAAAGAAGCATGCGTGGTGCTGGACGACTGGACCAGCAAGTTGACCTAGCGCCTTTCAAGCCGGGCCATTCCCTTGAGGCGGACAGATCGGCCAGCCCAGCGCTTGCCGGCAAGGAGAGACATATCATGTCAGCATACAATTCACTTATTGCCACTTATGCGAACCACAACCTGGCCAGGGCTACTGTCCTGAAACTTCAGGATGCGGGGTTCGACACGAGCAAACTTTCCATCGTCGCCAGGGATGAAGACAACCCCCTGGCCGGGGCTGAAGTTTTGACTTCGCTGCGCGAACTTGGCGGCGAGCAATTCAGCTGCATTCCCAGAGAGAACATCCCTGATTACGAAGATGAGCTGAAAGCCGACAGGATGCTCATTGTGGCGCATGGGACGCCGGACGAGATTGCCCGGGCCAGACACATCATTGATTCAACCCACCCCGGGGGATGGGATGGAAACGTGGGCTGCGCGGTTTTCTATGGCTGCATGGAATAGCGTACTCAGCTAGCGGTAAATTCGGCTTGTACCCTGACAGGAACTGCGGCAAAGTAAGCCCAATCGTTACCTGTCTGAAGCTGTGGGAGCAAAATGTTCAAGTTGCTGCGTTTTTATTCGATAGCCAGCTTCATCAGCATTTTTATCACCGCGGCCCTTCTTACCCTGTTCTACCGCGAGGTAACCATCCACTGGATTAGCCAGCTTGCGGAAAAGAGCAATACCGCACTGGCGCAGACGGCGCTGAATTCCATCCGGCCCGCACTAATGCGATATCTGGATGCGGAGGCGAGCGCCACCCCGCAAGGAGCCGCGCCGCAGAAATTCCCGGCCGAACTGGCCGCCGCCATCGAAAACGTGATGCGTGACACGCCGGTCATCCGCTTCAAGATTTACAATCGCAACGGAGTGGTTGCCTTTGCGTCCAACCCCAGCCAGATCGGGACAGATCAGAGCAGGAATGCCGGCTTCATGGCGGCGATCGGCGGCACGCTTGCCAGCAGCCTCATTTACCGCGACCGTTTCAACCCCTTCGACAAGGTCACCGAGGAAGACAACCTGCTGCAGACCTACATTCCGGTGCGCAGCGGCCGGGCTGGGCCGACTCTGGGCGTATTCGAGATCTATACCGACGTGAACCAGATGGTGCACGAGAACGAGCGTTCCCTGTTCATCATCCTGCTGGGCGGCGAGCTGATCATGGCCACCCTGTTTGTCACCCTGGTGCTGGTTGTGCGGCGCGCCAACCAGCATCTTGACAGGCAGCAACAAGGCATCCGCAAAAGAGCGGCGACGCTGGAAATACTCTCGAACCGCTTGCTGGACAGCGACGAGCAGGAGAAAAAGAAAATTGCTTTTGAACTGCACGAGGGGCTGGCCCAGACCCTCGCGGCGATCAAGGCCAACGTGGAGAACAGCCGGTTCCTCAGCGGCACCGGCAACGAGAATGCCAAGGCCCTGGAATCGATCGTGCCGGTGATTCAGGGCGCCATTCAGGAGGTCCGCAGCATCGCCACGGAACTGCGGCCTTCCAGCCTGGACGATCTCGGGCTGACCCCGACGATCAACTGGTTCTGCCGCGAATTCGAGCGTCTGCACCCGGGGATCCAGGTTGAACTGGCGCTTCCGGACACGGATGAAAAAATCCCCGCAGCGCTGAAAATCGTCATCTACCGCATCATCGAGTCAGCATTCGAGAACATCGCGGAACATGCGCATACCCACTGGATTCAACTTGCCCTGCGGATTGAAAACGATTCTGTCACGCTAAAAATCAGCGGCGCTCCGGAAGATTTACCGGCGCGGCAGGAACCGCGCCCGGACCTGCAATTGCGCTTTGCCGAGGAGCAGGAGCGCACGCTGCTGTCGAGCGGGATTTTCTCGGCCACGCAGGATCTGATCGGGACAATCACCCTGACCTCGTCCTGGCCAATCCAGGGAATGGCTTGAGCCGCTTGCCCGTGGAAAATCAGGTCGCAACCAGACCCTTTTCTATCGCATAGGCGGTCAGCGTGGACGCATTGTGCAGGTCGAGTTTCTTCATCAGGTTGGAGCGGTGCTTTTCGACCGTCTTGACGCTCAGGCAGAAGTAATCGGCGATGTACTTGTTGGGATGCCCCTCGGCCACCAGTTTCAGCACTTCCCGCTCGCGGTGGGTGAGAGAGTCCCAGGTGCTGGAAGGGCCGGGAGAACTGCCCGCTCCCAGGTAGCCGTTGATCACCATGCCCGAGATATCGGGACTCAGGTAGGTCTTGCCGTTCAGCACGCTGCGGATGGCCACGCGCAATTCGTCGTGCGTGGCATCCTTGAGAATATAGCCGTCGGCGCCGGCGCGCAGGCTTTCGTGGATGTACTCGTCGGTCTTGTGGATGGTGAGCACCAGCACGCGGGTTTCCGGGTAGCGCCGCTTGATGTCGCGTATCGCCTCGATACCGTTCATGCCCGGCATGGAAAGATCCATCAGCACCAGATGCGGCATCAGCGTACCGATCGACTGGACCGCGTCGCGGCCATTGTCCGCCTCGCCCACAATCTCGATATCCGGGTCCTGGGTCAGCAATGCCCGCAGGCCGGCCCGGAGCAGGGTATGGTCTTCGACGATCAGAATGCGCTGTTTTTTCGACATGATTCTCTCCACCTTTCTCACAATAGATCCTAAAAAAGCAGTTAACCACGGAGGGCACGGAGAACACGGAGCAAGAACACTTCGGCAAACTCAGTGCATCGCAATAGATTGCATGATATTTGTTATCACCCGTTGGGTGAGGTCATAAACTTCCACAAACAGCCTTTGCGAGTTGGGCGACAAGCCGCCCATCCCTGCCTACCCCGCTTCTCCGTGTACTCCGTGCCCTCCGTGGTTATCGAACTGAGGTCTTTTGGATGATAGCTGACGGCCCGTTTCAATGCTGCTTCAACACGCCGCCGGAAGCCTGCCCCTGGTCATACATGAACACCCATTCCGAATACTTTGCACGCCCCTCGAACTTCGCGTCCACCAGGCGGAAACCGCTCTTCTTCAGCGGCTCCTCTTCTGACAGGCTGTGCACCCCGAAAATCTCCCCGTTCGGCCCCTTGATCAATCCCCACTGGCTGCTGCCGGTTATCGGGTCGGCATAAATTTTCCGCAGATAGCGCTTTACTCCGGGATGACGAGGGTCCTTCAGCAGCTCGTCCAGGCTCAGCGGGAAACGCCTGGCATTGCCCGGCGTATGCAGATTATACAAATTGAAAGCACGCCGGAGCTGGTCGCCGGCGAAGAGCAGCTCCTGTTCCTTTTCGCGCTTCAGCACCATGTGCCAGACTTCCCCGGCGGTGGCGAGCACGAACCCCATGGCGGCGATGACCGCCAGCAGCACGAAATAGGTGAACCCGCCTTCACGGCGCGCATGCCGCAAGCATACACGGGTTTCCCGGCTTCTTTTACCTGTTTCCTGCATTACCAGTCCTTGTATTCCGTGCCATCGCGCGCAGTTCCGGGAGCGCCGCTGCGGAGGTCGAAAACAACCCCCTTTTCCGGCACATCGGGGGCCACGATGACCCAGGTCGCGCTGCTGTCGGTGATGGGGTCCAGCGGCAGGCTACGCAGGTATTTCCGGCTCACCAGCTGGTCCAGCGTATCGGGATATTTGCCGTTGTCGCCGTAATATTTATCCAGTGCGCCCCGCGTCAGGGAAAGATTCTCGCGCAGCACGGCCTCCCTGGATTTCTCCACGCTATTGAAATAGCGCGGCATGGCGAGGCTCAACAGCAGCGCGATCACCGCCATGACGATCACCAGCTCGATCAGGGTGAAGCCGGTATTTTTCGCTGGGCAGGTCATGGTCTCACCAGTTCCGGTAGCTGATGCCATTCAGCCCGGTACCGGGCGCCAGCGAGTACACGTCAAAGACATCCTCCCCCGCTTCCGGCGCATCGAAACTGCTTGCGTACCTGCGCAGCCCCCAGGTTTCCTCGTCCGGCCTGGCCGGATCGTTGAAGGTCGGGTCGCGCGGAATGCGCCGCAGGAAAAAAATCCGCCTCTTGCCGTCCGGACTGCTGGCATCCTGCACCCCGTCCACCAGCACTTTCAGCGCCGGCGGATAACCCGATAGCTGGACGCCTTGCGTCACGCGCCCTTCGTCCACTGCCTGCCGGTAGGCATCGAGCGCGCTGCGGATCTGCCGCAAGGCCAGGCGCAATTCATTTTCCCGGCTGCGCTGCACCGCCAGCTCCGCCATCGGCAATACCACGCTCGCCAGCAGGCTGACGATGGCCACCGTGATGACCAGCTCGATCAGGGAGAATCCGGCCGGGGCGCGCCTGATCATTGCGCCACCGCCAGCGTATGCGGCTCGGGCGCGGCGAATGCCAGGGCCTCGCCGCCCGCGCCGGATGAAGCAATGCGGCTCACCGTGATTTGCGACTGCGGCGTGGCGGCCGTCACCTCGAACACCAGCGTGGCCACGCTGCCGCCCGCGCTTGCGCCGCCGGAGCCGGTTCCGGCCAGCTCGACCAGGATCTGGCCGCTGGCCTGATCGATGGTTTTGCTGAAATTCGCAGGCAGGTTGCCCTGCTTCATGAGTTCGCCTTCAACGACATCAAGCGCCTTGAGAACCGACGGGTCGAAGCCGACCAGGAAACCGAGATTTTCCACCCCCGGCGAGGAAGGCGTAGTGAGCGTCAGGCTGATCCTGTCGCCAACTTTCGCCTGATTTGGGCCTTGCCAGGAAAGCGCCAGCGGCTGGGCTGCGGCAGCCGCCTTGGCCGGCGCGGCCGAACGTGGCGCCGCTGCCGGGGCACGCGCGCTGGCCGTGCCACCCGAGCTGCTGAGCGCGACCTTGCCGAGCGGCCGCAGCAGCAATGGATTGCTGCGCAGGCTGGCTTCGGTGCCGGCCCAGAATTCCACTTCCCTGGCATCCGGCAGGCGGCTGTTGCCGACAATGCGCGGCGTGATGGAAAGCACGATTTCCGTTTTCCGGTTGTCATCCTTGTGGCTTGAGAACAGGCGCCCGAGCAGGGGCATTTGCCCCAGCCCCGGCACCTTGCTGGCGCTATTGCGGTCCTCGTCGCTGATCAGCCCGGCGAGAATCTGCGTATCGCCATCCTTGAGACGCAGCACGGTCGAGGCATTGCGGGTGCCGACCTGGTACGACAGCGTGCCCGACACCAGGTTCTGCACCTCCTTGACGATGGAGCTGACTTCCATGCTGATCTTGATGGCGACTTCGTTGTCGAGGTGAATCTCGGGCTCGACTTCAAGCTTCAGGCCGACGTCCAGATACTGCAAGCTGCCGGTGATCACCGGCGTGCCGGTCGAAACCGGAGTCACGGCATTGGTGATGACCGGCACGCGGTCGCCGATCATGATCTTGGCTTTCTCGCGGTTGCGCGCCCGGATGCGCGGGCTGGCGAGCAGGTTGGTGTCGCCGTCCTGCAGCATCAGATTGAGCGTGACGGCCAGCGCGGGGCTGGTCAGGATATTGCTGCTGTTGATGTTTTGCAGCGCCTCCAGCGTCGGGCCCGAGCTCGTTGTACTCCCGCTTCCCGTTGTGCTGCCCGCTGCGGTGAACGTCATCTGGCTGGGGTATTTGATGCCAATTTCGGACAGCCGCGAGCGGGTGATTTCCAGCACTTCGACTTCAAGCATCACTTCCGGATCGGCGATATCCTGGTCGGCGACCATTTTTTCCGCCAGCCGGATGGCCTCCGGCGTGTCCCGCATCACGATGGAACTGGTCTTTTCGTGAATGAAAATATCCTTGGTCTTCAGCAGCGTCTTGATCATGGTCAGCATCTGCTTGGGGTCGGCATTGGTGAGATGGAAGCTCCTGATCTTGAGGTCCTGGTAATCCTTGAGCTTGGCCGGGGTGTTCGGGTAGACGAACACCGTGTTGTCGCTGATGATTTTTTTCTCCAGCTGGCTCTGCAGCAGGATCAGGTCGATCGCATCCTCCACCGAAACATCCCTGACGAAAATCGAGGTCTTGAGATCGGGCTTCACATCCTTGTCGAGCAGCACATTGATGCCGCTGGTGCGCGACAGCGCCTCGAACACCATTTTCAGGTTGGCATCGCGGAATTGCAGGGTCACCGGCTTTTTGAATTTCCCCTGCAGGGCCGGCTCGGCCATGAGACCCTTCGCTGCCTGCTCGTCGATCTGGCGCTGCAGCAGAATCGCCTTGCCGTGCCTGGGGTTTTCCAGCAGCACCGGTTTGAGCTTCAACTGCGCGGCATCCAGCTCGCCTTTTTTGAACAGGCTGGCGGCCTCGGCGAGCATGACCGCATGGCGCCGCTCCGTCACCAGCGACTCCAGCCCATCCCGTGCCCCGCTGCTGGCGGGATCGATTTTAAGGATGCGCTGGTAGATTGCCTGCGCCGCATCCAGGCGATCGGCGGCGCGCTCGCTATTGGCGCTGGCCAGCAGGCGATTGACGATCTGGTCGCGATTACGCACCAGTGCGGTGCGATAGGAAAAATTGTCAGGCTCGGCCTTGCTGGCCTCGGCCAGCTTTGCCAGGCCTTCCTCGACGCGCCCTTCATCCAGCAGCGTCAAACCCTCCTGCTGCAAACGCTGGCCCGCGCACCCCGCGAGCAGGGCCGCGGCCAGCAGGAGAAGCGCGGCATTGCGCCTGGCGGGTGGGGTGAAGCGCCGGTTCAAATCATGGAACGCGTTATAGTTACCCCTTCTCCCCCTCTCCCCCTGCCCCTCTCCCGCGAGGGGCGAGGGGAGTTCGAGCCCCTCCCCACTCGCGGGGGAGGGGTTGGGGAGAGGGGGGTTCAAGTCCCTCCCCCCTTGCGGGGGAGGGGTTGGGGAGAGGGGGCGAAAAAATCCCCCCTTCACAAACTCGACTTCAAGCGGCGAATTCAGTATGCGCATGTTCTGCTCTCCCGTCATGATGCGGCACCGGTGCTGATGGATTGCCGGATATTCAGCGGCAGGTAGGTCAGCTCCACCACCCCTGCCGAGACCCGCTCGACGCGGTAGGTATTTTCGATCACGTCGCCCTCACCCACGGTAAAAATCCGGTCGCCCTTGACCAGCATGACGACCTTCCCCGGACCCTCCTCGTAAAGCCCGAGAAAGGTAAAAGGCATGGCTGGCGCGGCCGGTTTCGGCGGCGGGGGCGGCTTGACCGGAGGGGGCGGCGGCGGCGGGACATACCAGGAGGTGGCGCCGAAAACATTGCCGATTCCAGCCTCGCCTTCCTGCGGCGGCGCAGGCCTGATCATGCGTTCCAGCTCGACCCGGGGCGCCCCGGGCAAGCCCTGCTGCGGCAGCGCATTTTTGACCGGGGGCGGCATCCTGGCTTGCGCTTTCTGCGGCGCTTCGCTGCCATCGTCCGAGGCCGCCGTCATGACGATCGCGGTGACGGAAACGCCGATGAAGGCCCATTTCCCCCATGCCTGCCACGCGCGCGCGCTCATGGCTGCCGCCCCAGGAACAGCACCAGCCTGATTCTGGCTTCCACGTTGGGGTCGGCCACCTTGCTGCGCTCGAACTGCACGTTTTCCAGCGCCATGGCCGGAAGCTCCGCCGGCAGGGCCGCGAGAAAGCGGCGTATCTGCGGATATTCGCCCTTCAGCGGCAGGGTGATCTGGAAGCGCACCAGCCTGCCGGTCTTGTCGTTGCTGGCCTTGTATTCCCCTTCATTCAGGCTGATGCCATTGCTTTCTGCCACCGCCACCAGCTTCTCCAGCCACTCGGGAGAACTGCGCTCGGGCGGGAATAGCCGGTAAAACGCCGCCAGCTGTTCCGCCGGGCTGTGCGCCTTGCCGCCCGGCAACTGGCGCGACAGCTCCAGCTGCTTATGCAGGGAAACGACGCTGTGCTGCGCTGTCTCCAGCCGCTCCTGCGCGGGCTGGATGGCGGAAAGATAGAACGCAGGGCACATCGCCAGCACCCCGGCAGCCAGCATGCCGGGCCATCCCAGCGCACCCAGCCAGCGCCGCAATGCCCAGCGCACGCGGCTCGGCCAGGGCAAGGCGGGCGCAGGCCCGGAATTTGCGGACAAGGGCCGGAACAGCGAACTCAGTTGATTGATCAGGCGGGATTTCACGGCTTCTCCCGCCATGCGGCAAGCAGGGCAAAGCGTACCGGCTTGTCCGGGTCCTGCTGCTGGACCTGGTGGCTTTGCAGGTAGACGGCGCCGAACACCTCGCGCTGTTCCAGGCGCTTGATGTAATCCAGCAGGGCCGCCATGTTTTTCGCCTCGCCGCCGATCTTCACGCTGCGATTTGCAGTCTCCGGCTCCAGCGCCAGCAAGGCCACGTCCCTGCCGCCGGACATTTCCACGGCCTGGAACAGCCCTTCCCATGGCAGGCTGAGCTGGCGCAGCACTTCGTTGGCATGCTGCACATCGAGCGCCAGATTTTCCGCCGCGCGCGCGCCGGAGCGGACATCCGGCGCCTGCCGCCGCGCCGGCCCTTCCAGGCGCGCGGCTTTTGCCTCCCATCCGGCGGCCCGGCTCTCCAGTTCGAGATACCAGGCCATGCTCATGAGCAGCGCGCCCAGCGCCAGCGCCAGCAGAATCGCCCCGCTCCACGGGAATGCCTGGTTGTGCTGGTAATCGAGACGCAGGGCGGACATGGTCATCACCCGCTCAAGGCCATGGCGAAACGGCCTTCATATTCCGGCGCCAGGCCGCCCCGCACGACGGGTTGCAGCGGGTTCATCTGCCAGCGGCCACTGTCAGGAAACGCCGCATCTTCCTGCGTGGGCGCCCACACAAAAACCGCTTCCGGCACGCTTTCCGGCATAGCCATGCAGGATTCCCGTTCCAGCAGCTGCGGCAATTGCTCGCGCCAGTCCGCGCCGATGCGCATGCTGCGCACGCTGGCCCAGCGCCCTTGCTGCAGCAGGGCAAGGCACAGGCATCCCGGCTCGACCAGCACCAGCCACGCGCTGCGATCCTGCAAGCGCGAACGGCAGTTGTTGTATGCCGCCATCAACTGGGGCTGCACCGACTGGAGCGCCACCCCGGCGCGCGTAAAAATCTGGCGCAATGCCTGAAGCAGCCGGACATCCACTGCGCTGGCAAGCTGCGGCATGCCGGCCGGTGCGGGGCTCAGGCGCAATTCCCAGTTCGCGGCGGCCTCCCCGTAGGCCTGCCGGAAGCAGTGCTGCGCATGGGACATCTGCTCCGCATCGTTGCTCAGCGCCTCGCTCCACGGCACCAGGGCATAGCGCATGAAATGATTGGAGAGGATCAGCGTGGCAAATACCTTGCGCTTTGCCTGGCCCGCCAGCGCCGCTTCGAGCGCCCTGATGGCAGCGTCCCAGGGCGCTTCCTGGCTGACGGCGGGGTCGCAGGAAATGAGCTCCTTGGCGAGCACGCGGCGCACCAGCCCGCGGCGCGTGAATTCACGCGCAATTCGCACCAGCACCAGCTGGCCGGGAGACAGCACGATACGCAGTTCATCACGCAACAAATGTGACACGATTGATCTCCTGCAAACTGGTTTCACCCCGGCTCACCATCTCGAGCGCGATCTCGCGCAGGAAGCGCGTGCCGTTGCGCCGCGCCGCCTCGCGGATCAGGCGGATCGGCTGGCGGGCGATGATGAGTTCGCGAATCGGGTCGTTGAGGACCAGGATCTCGCCGATCGCGCGGCGCCCCTTGAAGCCGGTGCCACGGCATTGCCCGCAGCCCTGTCCGGCGCGGAAATACATGCCTGCCGCTTCATGGCTCTTGATGCCGGAATCGCTCAGCAGCTGTTCGCCGGGCTGGACCTCCGCCGTGCAGTGGGGGCAGTTCACGCGCACCAGCCGCTGCGCCATGATGCCGTTGAGGGCAGAGACGAAACTGTAGGGATCGACGCCCATGTGCATGAAGCGCCCGATCACGTCGAACACGTTGTTGGCATGCACGGTGGTGAAAACCAGGTGCCCGGTCAGGGCCGACTGAATGGCGATCTGCGCGGTTTCCGGGTCGCGGATCTCGCCCACCATGATCTTGTCCGGATCGTGGCTCAGGATGGAGCGCAGGCCGCGCGCGAAAGTCAGCCCCTTCTTTTCGTTGACCGGAATTTGCAGCACGCCCGGCAGCTGGTACTCGACCGGGTCTTCGATGGTGATGATCTTGTCCTGGCCGTGGTTGATTTCCGTGATCGCCGCATACAGCGTCGTGGTCTTGCCGCTGCCGGTCGGGCCGGTCACCAGCACCATGCCGTAGGGCGCGCTGGAAAGGCGGCGCAGCGTGTCGATGGATTCGTCGTCGAAGCCGAGATAGCTGAGGCGCAGGCCCTTGAGCTGGTCGGTCAGGGTCTGCTTGTCGAGGATCCGCAGCACCGCGTCCTCGCCGAAAATGCTGGGCATGATGGACACGCGGAAATCCACCTCGCGCCCGCGCACCGAAACCTTGAAGCGCCCGTCCTGGGGCACGCGGCGCTCGGCGATATCGAGCTCGGACATCACCTTGATGCGCGAAATCACCTGCTCCGCCAGATCCAGCCCGGCCACCGCGCCGATGGTGGTGAGCACGCCGTCGATGCGGTACTTGATGGCCAGCCCGGCGGGGCCGGTTTCCAGGTGAATGTCGCTGGCGGCGATTTTCAGCGCGTCATAGAGCGTCGAGTGCACCAGCTTGACCACCGGGCTGGTGTCCTCGCTGATGGTCCGGAACGAGAGTTCATCGCCACCGCTTCCGGCTGCTGTGTCCTTCTCATCCGCCGCCAGCAGGCTGTCCATGGCGTGCAGGGTTTCCTCGTGGCGCGCCAGGTAGGCCGCCACGTCGGCGCGGTGGGCGAGCTTCCAGCCAAAGGAGGAAACAATGCGCTCTTCCGCCCAGCCCTGCAGTCCCGCATCGAAAGGATCGCCCATGACCAGGATCAGGCCGCCGCCTTCATCCCGCAGCGCGATGCACTCATGTTCGAGCGCTTCGGCAAAGGGCAGCGCATCGAAAGCCGGGCTCAAACTGTTGAGGTCTTCCATCGTCAGCACGGCATAGTGCAGGGTTTCGGCCAGGGCCTGGACAAAGGATGGCGCAGCCAGCCCGGCGTGTTCTTCCAGCACTTCGATGGTGCGGCGCGCCGCGCGCATGGCTTCGAGACGCGCCGCGCGCACCTGCTGCGGGGTGAATGGCATGGCGCTGCTGGCGGGCATGGGGTCGGCGAGGTTCATTGAATGCTCCCCGCCAGCTCGAAAATCGGGAAATACATGAGCACCACGATGCCGCCGATGAGCAGGCCGATGAATACCATCAGCAGCGGCTCGAACAGCTTGGTGAAGCGCTCCACCCAGCGCGCCGTTTCTTCCTCGTAAAAGCTCGCGATGCGCTCCATCATTTCTCCCATCCTTCCGCTGCGCTCACCCACGCGCAGCATGCGCAGCGCCACCGGGGTGGTGAGGCCGTAGCGCTCCATCGAATACGAAATCGGCTGTCCTTCGCGGATGCTCGCCGCCGCCAGCGCCAGCTGACCGCGCAGGGACAGTTGCAGCAATCCAGAAACCATCTGCAAGGCCTTGACCACCGGCATTCCACCACGCAGCAGCATGCCCAGGGAACGATAAAAACGCGCCAGCTGGTAGAGATGCAAACGCTCGCCCAGGGCGGGAAGCCGCCACAGCCTGCCGCTCAGCCATTGCCTGAAAGACGGCCGGGTGACGGCATAGCCCAGTGCCGCAAAGCTGAAAACCGTGGCCCCCAGGAGTGCAAGGCCGTGATTGCCGATAAAATTCCCCCAGTGCATCAAGAGACGCGACATGAAGGGGAGATCGCCGCCGATGCCGGCATAGATGTGGCTGAAGCGGCACCACGTAGAGCATCAGGAACATCGCCACCAGGCCGCCCACGACGGCCAGCAGCACGGGATAGATCGAGGCGCTGACCACCTGCCTTTTGACGCTGTCCATTTGCGACTGATAGGCGATATAGCGGGCCAGCGCTTCCGGCAGCGCACCGGTCTTTTCGCTGGCGCGCACGGAGGCCACGTAGAGCGGCGGGAAATTCGCCGCCGAATGCTGCAGGGCGTAGGACAGCGGATGCCCTTCATACAGCCAGGCAACGATCTGGGCCAGGGTTTTTTTCACCTCGGGGCGCTGCTCTTTTTCAGCCAGGGTTTCCAGCGCCTCCACCAGCGCCAGGCCAGCATCCAGCAGCGCCAGCAGTTCCTGGCTGAACAGCACGAGAGGAAAACTCGCCTTGCGCGGCTGGCGCCAGGTCTGCCACGACTGCTTTGCCTTGACCGCGATAACCGTATAGCCCTGTGCCACGGCTTGAGTTGCTGCGTCGTTGGCATCAGGCGCATCCAGCGTCAGGGCCGTCGGCCCTTCGCTTCCCCGCAGTGCCTTGACTTCGTAGCGCATCGCACATCTCCCCCAGAACCATCATCACCAGTTGGCGATATCCGCCGCTTCCCCGGCCCCGCCCGGATGCCCGTCCCGGCCATGGGACAGGAGATCGTATTCCCCATGTTCGCCGGGTATCTTGTAGACATAAGAGCTGCCCCAGGGGTCAGGCGGGACGCCCTTCTTCAAATACGGTCCATCCCATTTCGCTTCGCTCGCCGGGCGGGTTACCAGCGACTCCAGCCCCTGCTCCTGGGAAGGGTAATGCCCGGTATCCAGACGGTACTGGTCCAGGGATTTATCCAGCGCGTCGATCTGCGCTCTGGCCACCTTGATTTCGGATTTGCCGACCTGGGCAAAATATTTCGGCCCCACGTAGCCCGCCAGCAAGCCGATGATCACCATGACCACCAGAAGTTCGAGCAGGGTGAAGCCCCGGCCAGCCCGTGGCAGGCGGCGCAATGCGGCATTCAAGCGGATGTTTCCCATTTGCGAGCGTCCCATTGGCGATGGACTTACCTTAACGCTGCGAACGTAAACTTCATCTGGGTCGATGACTGTATTCGTTTGTACGTAGTACAGCGTATTTTCCGATCGGCTTGACCACGTAGCCGGGCCGCCTTCAGCCGGACATGCGCGGGTTTCAAAACTACAGTTCTTTGCGCCGGGAAAGCAGGGTAATTGCTCATTTTTCCATCATTGGCACCAAGCTAAAGTAACTCCAATCAGGATTAACCAAGCAGAGGAGTGCTCATGAAATTGCCGGATATCAGTGCCTTCGCGCAATTGCAAAAACTGGCAAGGGACTCCGGAATCAAGGAAAGTGCGCCACATGCATCGCAAACCGTACTGATCAGAAAAATCCAGGCGCTGCGCGGCGATGATCCGTGCTTCGCCACGGACAAAAGTGTCGATTGCGCGGAAATTTGCCAATGGCGCCGCAATTGCCGCAAGTTGAAAGCGGTATGGCTGCGCTAAGCGCGGGAATGATGGGAAAGTTATTCGGAATATCTGCAGAGGCGGGTATGAATCCTCATGATGAAAGTCCGGCAGTCAACACCACTTCGTGCAGCGTGAGCGATGCACAGTGCCTGTTGCGCGAGCTGAAATTGCATCAGGCCGAGCTTGGGCAGCGCAAACTTGAGGCGCAGGAAATGCAGCAGCAACTGGAGGAAATGCGCGCGCGCCACGACGAGCTTTACGACCGCGCACCCGTCGGCTACCTCACCCTTGACGACAAGGGGCGCACCCTGGAAATCAATCAGACCGGGGCCAACCTGCTGGGCAGGGAGCGCGCGAGCATGCCCGGCAAGCACTTCATTGCCTGGCTGGCGGAAGATGAAAGACCCCTGTTTCTGAGCCATCTGCGCGAGGTATTCCGCTCACGGGACAAACTGGCCATCGACCTGAGAATCAAGACGCCCGGCGGCATCCTGCGCGACCTGCACCTTGAAAGCCGGATCATGGATAGACCGCATCAGCCGCTCTGCTGCCATGCGGTGCTGACCGACCAGAGCGATCACCGCAAGGCAGAGGAAGCATCCTGCCTGACGGCGCGCGTGATCGAAAATGCCGCGGAAGGCATCATGATTACCGATGCGCATCGCATCATCCGCTCGGTCAACCCGGCTTTCGAGAAATCCACCGGCTACAGCGCCCATGAAGCGATTGGGCGCACCCCCGCCCTGCTGCAATCCGGCCGCCATGACGAGAGTTTCTACAAGGAAATGTGGGCAACCCTGGATACACATGGAAAATGGCAGGGCGAGGTATGGAACCGGCACAAGAGCGGCGAAATCTACCCCGAGTGGCTGAGCGTCAGCGCGGTCAGGGACAGCAAGCAGAAAGTGACGCACTACGTAGGCATTTTTTCCGATGCGCATACCCAGGAGCACATCCTGGAGCGCCTCCACTACCTGGCCTACTATGACGGCCTGACCGGGCTGCCCAACCGGCGCCTGTTTCTCGACCGGCTGAACATTTCACTTGCCCAGGCCCGCCGCGACGGCCACATGCTGGCGCTGATGTTCATCGACCTCGATCACTTCAAGCAAATCAACGACAGCATGGGGCACAAGATCGGCGACAGTTTGCTGATAGCCGTGACGGAACGCATGAAGGCCTGCCTGCGCGACGGCGATACACTGGCCAGGCTGGGTGGCGATGAATTCACCGTGATTTTGCCGGCCATCTCCAAGCCGGATGCCACGATCCATGTCGCCAGGAAATTTCTCGAAAGCTTTGCCCGGCCCGTGGACATCGACGACCATGAATTGCAGATTACCGGCAGCATCGGCATCAGCATTTTTCCCGAAGATGGCGAGGATGCGGATAGCCTGATCAGCGATGCGGATACCGCCATGTACAAGATCAAGGAAACGGGTCGAAACGGCTATCTGCGCTACAACGCTGGAATGCAAAACGGAACCTTGCACCAATCTGCTGATTAAACCAGCGCGAGGCAGCGCCTTTCGTGCAACAGGCGGGCAAATTCCTCGGCAGGCACAGGGCGGTTGAAGAGATAACCCTGCGCCTCGTCGCATTGGTAACTGGCCAGCAACTCACGTTGCTCCCCGGTTTCCACCCCTTCTGCTATCACCTTGAACCTGAGGCTGTGACCCAGCGAAACAACAGCGGCAGCGATAGCGGCATCTTCCGTATCGGCGGCCATGTCACGCACGAAAGACTGGTCGATCTTGAGTTTGCTGATGGGAAAGCGCTTGAGGTAGCTCATGGAGGAATAGCCAGTGCCGAAATCGTCAATCGACAGATGAACGCCGGCATCCCTGATCTCGTTCAGCGTGGCGATGGTCAGCGCCACATCGTACATTGCCACGCTTTCGGTCACCTCCAGCTCCAGCCGCTCCGGGGCCAGACCGCTTTCGTCCAGCACCTGCCTGACCAGCGCTGGCAGCTTGCCGCGCTGGAACTGGTGCGCGGAAACATTGACGGCAACCGTCAATTCGCCGAAGCCCTGATCATGCCACGCCCGGGTCTGGGCGCAGGCAGTGCGCAATACCCATTCGCCGATGGGGATGATCAGGCTGCTTTCTTCCGCCAGCGGAATGAATTCCGAGGGGAGCAGCAGACCCCGCTGGGGATGGTGCCAGCGGATCAGCGCTTCCATGCCGATGATGCAGCCGGACACAATATCCACCTGCGGCTGGTAGAACAATTCGAACTCTTTGCGCTCGCCGGCGTAGCGCAAAAGTTTTCCAGCTCCAGGCATTCCAGCGCCTGCGCATTCATTTCCCGGTCATAGCACTGGATGCCGTTACCACCACGCTGCTTCACCCGGTGTAGCGCACTGTCCGCATTTTTCACCAGCGCGACGACATCCTTGCCGTCATGCGGGAACACCGCAGCGCCGATGCTGAAAGCAAGAAAAAATTCGCGGGAATCGACATGCAGCGGCGCTTTCATCGCGGCAACGATTTTCTCCCCCAGCAAATTCGGCGCCTCGGGCGCATCCATGGGCGAAATCAGGATTGCGAACAGATCCCCCTCAAAACGGTACAGGGTGCCGGCAGGCGAGGCATCTCCCCACTGTTCGAGCAGGTGCGACAACCTTCCAGCCACCACCTGCAAGACCGCATCGCCCATTGCATGTCCAAGGCTTTCGATAATCGGCCGGAAACGGTCCAGGTTCAGCAGCAAAACGCCGATCAGGCCATTCTCCCCGGCTCCGGATATGGCTTTTTCAAGCCGCTGCTGAAACATGCGGCGGTTTTCCAGCTCGGTGAGCGGGTCGTGAAAAGCCTGGTAGACCAACTGCTGCTCCGCCTGCTTGCGCTCCGTGATATCGGTGATATAGACATGGGCCGCATTGAACTCTTTCAGCACATGCATCTCGCACTGCAAGGTTCGCCCGGCAATATCGTACTCCCAGTGTTCGTGCGCTTTCCCGGATGCCACCGGCGCCGCCAGCCGCTGCGGCAAATCCGCCGGCAGCAGGCTGAGTGGAGCGGACGGATCCGCGCCGATTTTCTTCAGCATTTCCACCGTTCCCGGATTGGCGTAGCTAATCTGCCCATCCAACGACAGGCGCAGTACCGGATTCGGGTCCCGCTCGGGAAACAGGGCCAGTTTCCTGCGCGCCTGTGCTTCGGCAATATAGGCATTGACATAATAGCCGACCAGAACGGCGATCAGGAAAATGGCGACGCTGAATGCGACCACCAGCTTGAAGATTTTTTTGTGTTCGCTTTCCATCTCTGCGCCACGGGCAAAGACCCCTTGCTGGATGGACTGCACCAGAAAATCGAGATTCTCGTTGATTTCGACAGACAGTTTACTGATCAGAGACAGCAACAGGCGGGCTTTGTCCCAGTCGATGTTTTCGGCTTTCAGCGTTTCGTCGAGCTGGCTGGTAAAGTTTCGGCTCAATGCGTCCTTTTCCTCGATCGCTGCAAGCTGGATGCTGCGCGGGAAAGTCTCGCGTACAAAGCCCAGGCCGCGCTCGACTTCCTCCCTGTTATCCCGATAACGCTGCTGAAAACGCTGCCGGTCGGTGGTGGCATAGTATTCGTAGAGGATGGGCTCCTCGACAACCACCGCAATCTTGAAACTGGCCAGGCTTTCCAGCGCTGGCTGATCCTGATCGATCAGCAACATGGTCGTCCGCAGCGCCGACTGGCCCTGCCAATAAATGAGCGTTGAAAGTGACACGCCCAGGAAGATCACCACGGCGTAGACGGCGAGCATTTTTTTGCGGAGGCTTGGATCCATCACGTCCTCCCATGAGTTGAACTGCCTAAGGCTGGCTGCCCTGCCCGCTCGGGTCAGCGCAGAATTTCCTGCAGACGAAATGATCGAGCGAAATTTTCCCCGGCCCATGCAGCAGCGTCACCAGCAGCAGCAACCCCCAATACATATGATCCTTCAGCCCCACCTCGCTCAGGCCGGGGTAGGAAATTACCGCCATCATGTTGAACACGAACAGAAACAGGGCTGCGAACCGGGTTCCCAGGCCCAGCGCAAGGAGCACCGGGAATGACAGCTCAATGGCTGCTGCAAGCATTGCAGCCACTTCCGGCGGCAATAAAGGCACACGGAATTCGTAGGTAAAGAGGAACACGGTGCTGTCCCAGCTCATGATCTTGGTCAGCCCGGATTGCCAGAAAACATTGGCAACCCAGAGACGAATCAGCAAATCCAGCGCCGGGCTCAGAAAATTCAGCCCCTTGCCGGCCAGCATTGCAAGATCGGCTGTTTTGGTTATCAGTGACATGGCTCTTTACCATAGAAACTCACCATCGTGCCGCCTGAGAGATGCCGTTTCAGGAACAGCATGAAGTCGAATTCAGGCTCCACCCGCTCGGCCTGATCGTAGGCTTCCGCCACAGTGCAACCTGCGGCAAGGCTTTCCAGCATGGAGAACTCCCCGGCACCAAGCGCCTGCAATTCGATCTGAAAGCCACGGCGGATGATCAGCAGCTTCACCCCGCCCAGTGCCAGGTCAACGCCCTGATCGCCCGCGAAGCCCGGCTGATTGACTTCCCAGATACGTTGCACCGGGTAGCCGGATGCCAGCAGCGCGCTTGCCGGGTTCATCCTGAAGCGCAACTGTTTGAACTGTTCAGGCGGAATATCTGCCAGCCCTTTTATGGATAGCGATGCCTGATCCGCCGCATAAAAGGCCTGATGGCAGGCCCATTCGAGCCGGGCGACATCGGGGAGGTAAGCCAGTCCCTGCGCAGCAGGAAAATTCGCCAGAAACACATCGAATTGCACTCCATAATCCTCGACATCGCCGCTTGCGGAGGCATGGGTATGGATGAACGCGTCTGCTGCGTAGTTGAAAAATGCCTCGCCCACCAGGCGATCGATAACCGGGTAAACCGCCCGCAACGCTTCCCGCAGATTGGTGAACACATTGTTGCGATAGATTTCCAGACGCGGACCGGCGCCAAGACCATCGCCCTGGATGCTATTCGCCAGACCAGTGGACATCTCGCCAAAGATGGCCTGAGTAAAATCAAGCTGAAGCTGCCGCAACGGAAGCATCGATGCCCTCCTCAAGAATCGCGTCGACCTTGCGCGCTTCCCCCAGAAGAACGGAAAGCGGCGGGATATCGGTATCCCATTCGATCAGGGTCGGCACCCGGCCAAAGCGTTGTACGGCCCGCCGGTAAAGCGCCCATACTTCGTCGGAGACCGGGCTGCCATGGGTATCGATGAGGCAATCACCGTTGCTGTCGAAGCCGGCCAGGTGCATCTCACCGACCGCTTCGGGCGGAATGGTTTCCAGATAGCGCAGGGCATCGAAGCCGTGATTCACGGCGCTGACGTAAATATTGTTCACGTCCAGCAGAATGCCGCATCCGGACAAGGCTGCCACCTGAGAGACAAACTCCCATTCCGGAATGGTGGAATGGGAAAACTGGAGATAGCTGGAGACGTTCTCGATCAGGAGTCTCCTTCCCAGGAAATCCTGCGCCTCGCGTATGTTCCGGCTCACCATGGCAAGCGCCTCCTCGGTATAAGGCAGCGGCAGCAGGTCGTTGAGATAGCGCCCGCCAGCAGAACTCCAGCACAGATGTTCGGAAACCAGCGCAGGCTCAAAGCGATCGGCCAGCATTTTCAGCTTGCTTAAATGTTCGAGATTCAGTTCCCCGGTAGAACCCAGAGAGAGTCCAACCCCATGCAAACTCAGAGGATAACGGGCGCGAGCCTGTTCCAGATAATAAATGGGCTGCCCGCCTGCCCCGAAAAAGTTCTCGCTGTGCACTTCCAGCCAGCCGATATCAGGACTGGTTTCAACCACCTCGCGGTAGTGAGGCGCGCGCAGGCCGATCCCGGCACGGGCCGGAATCGCCTGTTCGCCACCCGGGGCGGAATAAAACATGGCCGGATTAACTCTTGCCGGCACCGCCAGGCTTGTTGTTGGGGTCCTTGCTGACATCCATGCCACCCACAATTTTGGCGCAGGTTCCCTTGGGCACGAGGATCCATGCCGATTTATCGGAGTCCATTTTGGACGTGCCGGCACAGGCGTTCGCGGCAGAGTCGCAATCGTTCTTGCCCGCCTTGACGATGCCGCCACATTTCTCCATTTGCTGCGCTGCATACACCTGCCCGCCCATGGTCGCGAGACCGAGAGAAAGAAGGCCGGTAAAAGCGGAACGAATGATCAGATCTGAGTTTTTCATGAGTCGACTCCATGCGAATATTGAGGCGACGAATGACATGAGAGAGCTATCCCTCGCATGCATTGGCCGAAGGGCGGATCGAAATCTTGCAACCGGAATTTTATGGGAAAGAAGATTCGTGACCCTGATTCATGTTGGGTCAATCCAGACTGGATGTGAATACAGTGAGCACCCCAGGCTACAGGCGGGGAATACGGGTATTAGAAGTTCATGCGCTTTTTACAGTTATCCAGCGGCCACAGCACACAGATACGCGTCCCCTGCCCCGGCTCCGATGCCAGTTCATATTGCCCGCCGGAGAGTTTGGCCCGCTCTTTCATGCTCAGGAGGCCCAAGCCTTTATCGAGCGGACAGTATTTGGCCGTCTCCGCCGGATCGAAGCCATCCCCGTCATCCTCGACCGAAAGACACAGCGCTTCACCGGTTTTTTTCAGGCTCACCCTGATGCGGCTGGCATTGGCATGCTTGAGCACATTGCTGGTGGCCTCCTGAATGATGCGGAAGATGGTGATCTTGAGCGGGAGCGGCACGTTGCCTTCCTCGATGCTGAAATCCCTTTCCACTATCATGTCCTGGCAGGCCGCGCCAAATTCCCGAAAAAACCACGATAGCGTGGCCAGGATGCCAAGATCATCCAGGGTCGATGGGCGCAGGTCCATGGCAACGCGGCGCACCTCGCCGCACGCATCCTTGACCCTGAATTTCAGCCGCCGCAGCGACTCGGCGGCGGCTCCGGTTTCGTTTGCGGCCAGCAATTGCAGCGATTCCTCCACGCCAAGCTTGATCATGACCAGCGACTGGCCAAGCACGTCATGCAGATCAGTGGCAATCCGGCGCCGCTCGCTTTCCTGAATCTCCAGCATCTGTACCGACAGACGCTGCAATTCATTCTGCGAGGCGCACCATGCCGCGGTCGTCATGCCACACTCGCTTGCACACGCATTGATCTCCTCCGGCCGCATCGTAACGAGGTCTTGCCAATCCTGTATCACTGGATCTGTCGCATTCTCATACACAGTTCAATCACCCCGGCTTCGTAGTCGTAGCACAGATCCCCGGCAATGAAGGTAAAAACCATTTTTACTCCAGGAACATCTGCCATCTACATGAAATTTCCACAATTATTCAAGTACATCATGTAGCGGATCGGGATGGAATCCAATAGGTAGAATCACCTAGGAGGAGCGCGGATTTATCCTAAAAACCTCAGTTCGATAACCACGGAGGGCACGGAGAACACGGAGTAAAAACCATAGATTGCATGATGTTTGGCATTCACCCGATGGGTGAAGCCATATATGACCGCAAACTGCCTTTGCGAGTTGGGCGACAAGTCGCCCATCCCTGCTTACCCCGCTTCTCCGTGTTCTCCGTGCCCTCCGTGGTTAACTGCTTTTTATAGGATGAAGGCAGGCCGGGCGGTGGAATAAATCAGGCGTCCCGCAGGGACAGGCGCAGCTGGACTATTTCGGCAACCGTATGGGCATTGAGTTTGCGCATGATGTTGGCACGGTGGATATCCACGGTTTTCGGGCTGATGCCCAGGCTCCTGGCAATGAGCTTGCTGGAATTCCCGGCCACGACCAGATCGACCACCTCCATCTCGCGATCGGTCAGCGCGCTGAAGGCGGCACGGCGCAGATTGAGCTCACTGATGCGGAGGCGGTTTTTCTGGTCCAGCTCCAGCGCGGCGCGAACCCGTTCGAGCAGCTCCCGCGCCTTGAAGGGTTTCTGGATAAAATCAAAGGCGCCGTGTTTCAGCGCGCGCACGGCCATGGGCACATCGCCATGGCCGGTAATCATGATGAACGGCAGTACGATGCCGCTGGATTTGAGCGTCTCCAGAAGCGCCATGCCACTCATGTCCGGCATCTTCACATCCAGCAACAGACAGCCCTGCTGCTTCGGGTCGCAGGACCGCATGAAATCCCGTGCAGACGCAAACGGCCTGGCATTCAGGTTCACCGATTCCAGCAGCAGATGCAGCGAGTCGCGCATGGCCTCATCGTCATCCACCACGAATACCGTTGCCTGCCCTGTTGTGTTTTCACTCATGTTCGGCTCCGGCCGGCAGGGTAAAACAGAATTCGGCGCCCAGGCTCATATTTGCATCCGCCCATATCTGGCCGCCGTGATTTTCGACAATGCTGCGGCAGATCACCAGCCCCAGGCCCAGCCCATCCTTTTTCGTGGTCTGGAAAGGGCTGAACAGGTTCGCCATTTCATTCAACAGGATGCCCTTGCCGGTATCGCTCACCGCAATCAGCACATAACCCGCTTCACTCAGGCGCGTGGATACGCGCAGTTGGCGTATCGGCCAGGCGCTCATCGCTTCGATGGCATTCCGGTAAAGGTTGAGCAATACCTGTTCGATTTCAACCCTGCATGCCATCACCCTGGGCAGGGGCAACAGTGTCATGTGCAGGGATATGCCAAGGCGCCTGACTTCATCCTCCACCAGGGTCATGACATCCCTGGCCACCAGGTTGATATCGACCAGGGCGCGTTCGTGCCCCTGCTTGCGCACCAGGTCCTTGAGGTGGCTGACGATTCTTCCTGCCCGTTCGGCCTGCACGGAGGCCAGCGTCAAGGTATCCCGCAGCTTCTCCCGGCCCCACAGCTCTTCATCCATGCGGCGCAGACAGACATCCAGGTAATTGTTGCATGCGGTCAACGGCTGACTCAGTTCGTGCGCCAGACTGGAAGCCATTTCACCGGCAACGTTGAGGCGCCCGGCATGCTCGATTTTTGCACGCATCTCCTCCAGCTGCTTGTGCTCGGTGAGATCGCGGATGATGCCTTGCATATAGCGAACACCTTGCACCTCGATGACGCGCGCACTGATTTCCACCGGGAAGATGCTGCCATCCTTGCGCTGATAGCGCCCCTCCACGCGCAATTCCCCATCACGCTTCAGCATTTCGAGTTTGCCCGGAATGGTTGGCTTGTCGAGCGGATCGTGCAACGCCAGGACATGTTTTTGCAGCATTTCTTCCCGCCCATAGCCAAGGACCTTCTGGGCTCTTTCATTCGCCTCGATAATTTGCCCCGCCTCGTCGAGGACAATAATCATGTCGTTGGCGTGGCGGGTCAGATACTCGAAATGCTTGAGCAGCAATTCGCGCTCCAGCGCCGCATCATGTTCCGCCTTGAGCTGTTTTTGCCGTGCATGAACACCCTGCAGCCAGGCAAAGAAAAACAGGCCTCCGAGCACGGCAAAGGCAAGCCCCAGGCTCGCGGCCCACTGCTTGAGCTGATGGATGGGGGCAAAAATCTCGTCCTTGTCCACTTTGGAAACCATGAACCAGGAAGTGCCGGGCACACTGCGCATCGCCGCAACCACGGGAACGCCGCGGTAATCGAGGCCACTCTTCGTGCTGACCTCCCCATGGATCGCCATCACGGTCGGCAGGCTTGCCGCCGACAGCGGGATACGCAGGGATAACGCCGCCCCTTTGCGATGGCGCAATTCGTTGATGAACACCACCTCGCCGCCTTCCTTCCGGGTCAGCAGCGTTTCGGCGCTAGGGCTTGGGCTGGGCCAGGCCTGGACCAGCGGATAGAGGAAATCGTACGGGTCGATTTGCAGCAATATGGCGCCCGCCAGCTGGCCATTTTTTATCTTTGCATCCAGCAGCGGGGCCACCAGGGAAAGGCTGACAACCTGGCTTCCGGGGCCGCTGCCGTGAATATCCGAAAATAGCGGCTGCCGGCCCTTCATCGCCTCCAGCGCCAGCCTTGTGTCAGCATCATCCAGCACACCGGCCTTGCCGGTCGTGATTCTGACCTTGCCCTGCCGGTCAAGGAGCGAGGCTGTCGCATAGCCATGAGTCAGCTGCAGACCGGCCAGCACCCGCAACAATTTCTGCTCCTGCAGGCCGGAAGGCGCTTGCTGCCACTGTTCGAACTCGGTCGCCAGCAACGCACCGTTTGAAAAAGCCTCGGCCCGCCTGATGTGCCCGCGCCGCCAGGTGACAATCTGCTCGACCTTCAAGTCGGCAATCGCCCCGAGATTATGGAGTTTTTCCACTTCGATCAGGTTTTCGATCTTGTGAAACCCCTGAAACCCGGCCAGCGCAATGAAACAGGCGAACAACACATACGCCAGCAGCGGGATATAGGGGGTGAGATTTCTCCGGGTTGCGAATGCAAACACGCTCATCTGCGGGCCTCTTGGCAACAAAGCAGCCGGGTCAGGTGGAGGGAAACGCAGCCTGATACTACATGATTTTCAGTCCGGGAATAAATAGAAGCATCATGCAGAAGCGGGTTACCTGCCCATGGCATGACCAGCCAGAAATTCTATTATTGGCTTGATGAATGACACATCGACCAAGGAGAGCAGGCATGAACAAGGAGAGTTTTGATGGAGACGGCTTTCTGACCGACCCATGGAGCTGGAACGAGGATCTTGCGCGGCGCATCGCCGCGGAAGACGGGGTGGGCGAACTGCGCGAGGATCATTGGGCCATCATCCGCTTCCTGCGCAAGAATTACCTCGATGGCGGCCTGCCGGCGGTCAGTCATGTCTGCCATGTCCACCATTTCGAGCACCGCTGTCTTCCCGAGCTGTTCCAGAGCGTGAAGGCAGCCTGGCGCATTGCCGGCCTGCCCAATCCCGGCGAGGAAGCCAGGGCATACATGTAGCCCTGCCTGCCGCCTGCGGCAGGCCCCCGCAAAAAAGCGTTCAGTAACGTTCGTAGTTGCGCTGGAACTCGATTTTCCAGGGTTTGGCCGCGCCGGGCTCAGCCACGTTGAGGGTAAACCGCAGGAAATCCGGCGTCGCGAAGCTGAAATCCCCGATATAGTAGATGGCCTCGCCCTCTTTGATGTTCCTCATCTTGATCTGCCGCTGCTGCTCGATCATGTTGACGGTATGCGCCGTGACATCCGCACTGACCGGCCGGGGAATATTCCTTTCGTCCATCCTGCTCACCGCGACCGTGAGCAGCAAACGATTTTTGCTGCGCTGGATGCCATAAGCCCTTGCCACCTGGGGGGCAAGAGTGTCCGTGGTCACCACGTTGTAGTTGACGTCCACATCGCCAAACTTCTGAATCTCGGCATGAGCGGGAAACGACAGCACTATCAGGCAGAACAGAAACTTGTTGGTCAGCGTTTTCATGATGCACCTCCTGCTAAATTAAGCGTTTCACTTCCGCTTCTCCCCCAGCATACGAATTATGGCAATGCCATGTCATGTGCTCAATAATGGGAATTACTGATTACCGGCGCGATATAACCTGATTATTCTGCTTCATGCAGAACCCCCCCCTTCAGGATAAATGCCGCAACATGGCGAAATACAGTGTTTCACGCAGTGCCTTGCGGCGCTTGCCCGCCTACACTTTTCTCTCGCACTACCCAAATCGTGGACAGGAGACAGATCATGCGCTTTCATTTTCTATGCTGCGGCGTGACATTGGCACTGTCAGCCGCGTTGCCCTTGACCTGTGTTGCGGCAGACGCCCCCTACGCCAGAATCATTTCCCCGCAGGACGGCGCAAAACTGGACGCCATGTCCCAGAACCGCATCGATTACGAAGTTGCCCCCGGCCCGGGCGGGGACCACATTCACCTTTACGTCGACAACAAGGAAGCCGCCATCCTGCGCAAGCTTTCCGGCAGCCACGCGCTTGAATCCCTGCCGCCGGGAGCACACGGGCTGTGCATCAAGGTGGTGAACAAGGCCCACGTGCCGATCGGGGTGGAGCACTGCGTCAAGGTGAGCGTGCAATAGCCCTCCTGGAAAATACGGTTGGCCACAGAGGGCACAGAGAAAAACCAGACAGTTCAGGTGAGCTTACGAAATGCGGAAAACCCGGCGTTCTCTGTGCTCTCTGTGTCCTCTGTGGCTTGAACTAAGGCTTTCAGGATAAAAACATGGACCTCCAGAATCTGGGATATGCCCTGACCCAGGTGGTGCACAACTTCGGCGCCACTGCCGTCACAGGGGGCGCGCTGGCGGCCCTGTGGCTGGCGCCGCACCCGGAGCGCGAGCGCGCCATGGCGTGGCTGGCGCTGACGGGGTGGGCCGCCCAGATGGCGAGCGGCGCGGCATTCGGGGCGATCAGCTTTTACTATTACGGGCAGTTTCCGGACCTCAGCGCAGTGGCGCTGGCCGCCCTGGCGATCAAGGTGGCCTGCGCCGCTTCCGGCTTCGTCCTGGCCGCCCTTTATCTGCTGCAGGCGGCAAACCGGCCCGAATCCTGGCACCGCGGCGTCTGGCTGATACTGGCCGGCCTTGCCGCCACAGCATTGACAGCAGCCGCCTTCCTGCGCTGGTTTTCCTGAGGAGTTGCATGATGAAAATTCAAGTGGTTTTTTACAGCATGTACGGACACATTCATCTCATGGCGGAAGCGGTTGCAGCCGGAGCAAGCACGGTTGATGGCGCCGAGGTCAGCCTGTGGCGCGTGCCGGAACTGGTGCCGGAGGACAAGCTCAAGGCCAGCGGCGCCGGGGCGGCGCAATCCGCCTTTTCCCGTGTGCCGCTGATTGCTCCGGCGCAACTGGCGGAAGCGGATGCCATCCTCTTCGGCACGCCGACCCGCTTCGGCAACATGGCCGCGCAGATGCGCAATTTCCTCGACCAGACCGGCAAGCTGTGGATGGACGGCAGCCTGATCGGCAAGGTGGGCAGCGTGTTCACCAGCACGGCAACCCAGCATGGCGGCCAGGAGAGCACCATTCTCGGCTTCCACACCACGCTGATGCACCACGGCATGGTGATCGCCGGGCTGCCCTACAGCGAGCAACGGCAAATGACCATGAGCGAAATCAGCGGCGGTTCCCCCTACGGCGCCAGCACCATCGCCGGCCCCGACGGCATCCGCAAGCCCAGCGAGAACGAGCTGGCCATGGCCCGTTTCCAGGGTCACCACGTGGCGCAGATTGCCGCCGCGCTGGCGCGGGGACGGAGCAGCAAAGCCTGAGCGCCGTCCATCAACAGGAGTGGAGAACGAAATGAGCCAATGCCCCTACATGACCACCGCCGCCGGCACGCCGGTGGCCGACAACCAGAATTCCCAGACGGCCGGCCCGCGCGGGCCGGTGCTGATGCAGGATTACCAGCTGATGGAAAAAATGGCGCACTTCAACCGCGAGCGCGTGCCGGAGCGGGTGGTGCATGCCAAGGGCGCGGGCGCCTATGGCAACTTCACGGTGACCGGCGACATCTCGAAATACACCCGGGCGAAGCTGTTTTCCCGGGTGGGCAACACCTGCGAGATGTTCGCGCGCTTCTCCACCGTGGCCGGGGAAATGGGCTCTGCCGACACGGCGCGCGACCCGCGCGGCTTCGCGCTCAAGTTCTACACCGAGGAAGGCAACTGGGATCTGGTGGGCAACAATACCCCGGTGTTCTTCGTGCGCGATCCGCTCAAGTTTTCCGATTTCATCCACTCGCAGAAACGCGACCCCGCCACCGGCCTGCGCGACAACACCATGCAGTGGGATTTCTGGAGCCTCTCGCCGGAATCGCTGCACCAGGTCACGATCCTGTTTTCCGACCGCGGCATCCCCGCCTCCTACCGCCACATGAACGGTTATTCCAGCCACACCTTCAGCCTGTGGAACAACCACGGCGAGCGCTACTGGGTGAAATGGCACTTCAAGACCCTGCAGGGCATCCAGACCCTGAACAATGAAGAGGCCGCCAGAATCGCCGGAGAGGACCTGGACTACCACCGGCGCGACCTGCACGCCGCCATCGAGCGTGGCGAGTTCCCGCGCTGGAAGGTGCAGATACAGATCATGCCGGAGAGGGATGCCGAGAACTATGCCATCCACCCCTTCGACCTCACCAAGGTCTGGCCGCACAGCGACTACCCGGTTATCGACGTGGGCGTCATGGAGCTGAACCGCAACCCGCAGAACTACTTCGCGGAAGTGGAACAGGCCGCCTTCGAGCCGGGCAACATGCCGCCCGGCATGGGCGCTTCGCCGGACAAGATGTTGCAGGCGCGGCTGCTGTCCTACCCCGACGCGCACCGCTACCGCATCGGCGTCAACTATGCCGCGCTCGACGTCAACAAGCCGCGCTGCCCGGTGCATACCTACCACCGCGACGGCCAGACCCGCTTCGACGGCAATTCCGGCGGCGCGGTCAACTACCAGCCCAACAGCTTCGACGGGCCGCTGGACGATGCGCGCATGCTGGAGCCGCCGCTGAAGATCAGCGGCGACGCCAGCCGCTACAGCCACCGCAACGGCAACGAGGACTACATCCAGGCAGGCAAGCTGTACCACCTCATGAGCGCGGATCAGAAGGCGCAGCTCATCGCCAACCTGGTGGGCGCGCTGAAAACGGTGCCGCGCAAGATCCAGGTGCGCCAGGCCATGCACTTCCACCGGGCCGACCCGGATTACGGCAGCCGCGTGGCGCAGGGACTGGGGATCAGGATCGAGGAGATCGACGGCTAGGGGAGGCTACGTCATTGCGAGCGCAGCGAAGCAATCTGCTTTTTGTCGTTGAACCCAGATAATCCATTTGGGCGTAGATAACGAGTACAGCCCGACATGTCGGGTTAAAACCCGACCTACAACTCATTGATTTTCCGATACCCAAACGGCTAATAAACTATCTGGGTTGAATAGAACAAGATTGCTTCGCTGCGCTCGCAATGACAAGGCTCAGCGGATCATCCCGCGCAGGCTTTCAGGCGTCATTTGCGCGCCCTTCCTGATCAGCTCCCGCGCCGCATCGACCCGGCCCCACAGGTTGCACATCATGATTCCCCGCACGCGCCCATCACGCAGGTAGTAGATGACCCCGGTCTGGTTTTCCTTCTGCCAGTCGGCGAAGGTTTCCAGGCTGGTGTCCACTTCGCCGGTGGCCTCGTAGCCCAGTTCGAACAGGTCGGAGAAGAAATACGGCTGGTAGGTATAGGCCTCGTGCGCGCCCGCCATGTTCCAGCCAGCCCAGCGCCCCTGCACCAGGGCGTTGTCCCAGTGCTCGATGCGCATGCGTTTTCCCAGCGCCCGGTAGGGGAAAAAGGCGTTGTCGCCAGCCGCGTAGATGTCCGGATGGGACGATTCGAGAAACTCGTTCACCACGATGCCGTTGCCCACTTCCAGACCGGCTGCCTGGGCAAGCTCGATGCGCGGGTCCACGCCGATGCCGACGATCACCAGGTCGGATTCCAGGCTTCTGCCGCTGACGGTTTCCGTACGGAACATGTTGCCGTGTTTGCTGATCGAGGCCGGCGTATCCGAAGGAATCACCCGGATGCCGCGCTCCTGGAAATGGCGCTGCACCGCCTTGCCCAGGGAATCGGGAAAGACGCGGCGGCACAGCGTGGCCGAGGGGAAGATCATGGTGACTTCGAGGTTGATATTCAGCGCGGCAGCGAGTTCCGAGCCGATAAATCCGCCGCCGACGATCAGCACCGACTTGTTGACCTGGGCCTCGCCATGCATGCGCAGATAATCGTCCAGGGTACGAAAATGATAGATGCCCTCGTGCTCGCCGCCGGGAATGGCGATGCGCCGCGGCCGGGTGCCGGTGGCCAGGAGCAGCTTGCCGAAGCGGTAGCTGCCGCCATCCACGGCAGTGATGGACTTGTCATGCGGATCCAGTTTTTCCACCCTGCCCCCCAGCGCCAGGGTGACGCCATGGTCCTGGTAAAAGCGCTGCGGGTGAATGAAGATGTCATCCACCTTGCCCTTGCCGAACCACAGCTTCTTGGAGAGCGGCGGACGGTCATAGGGCAGATGCGCTTCCTCGCCGATCAGCAGGATGCTTCCCCGGCTGTCGTGCTCGCGTATCCCCTGGATGGCAGAGGCACCCGCCAGCCCGCCGCCCACGATGACATAATCGAATTTACTCATGTCTCACCTGTTGCCGTTCAATAGGGTGATGTTTGCCTATTTGCGTGCGAAACGACATACAGTATTCGGCTGCATATCGATGGGGGCAATCCGGTAGAAACAGCGCGCATCAGGCTGGCATATTTGCGTAATTGCTTGCCACAACAGCCTTTGCGGAGATGAAGCGCAGGCAGTGCAGTTTGTGCATACAAAACATTGACTCATCACTTATTTGTGCATACACTTTAACCCATGGACATCGACTTTGATCCGATCAAGAACGAGAGGAATATCAGATCGCGCCAGCTCTCGTTCGAACGAGTGGCGGAAATCGATTTCAATACTGCGCTGGTTTTCCCCGATACCCGCAAGGAATATGGCGAAACCCGTTACATCGCGCTGTGCTACCTGGACCGTCGGCTGCATGTGCTGTGCTTCACCGAGACCAAGACGGGCATTCGGGTGATCAGCTTCCGCAAGGCAAATGAGAGAGAGGCAAACAGACATGGCAAGCCGCAAACCCTTGATTAACGCGGACGGCGAAGTCCGCGAACTAACCGCAGAAGAGATGACGAAATTCAAGCCAGCCGCTGAGGTATTGCCGCTGTCGCTTAGAAAGAAACTGGCTGTGCGTGGGCCGCAGAAAACGCCGACCAAAGAGCGCATCACCATCCGGCTGTCCCGGGAAGTAGTAGAGCAATTTCGCGAAAGTGGCGCGGGCTGGCAAACCCGAGTGGACGCTGCCCTGCGCGAGTGGCTCAAGAACCATTCTCCGGCGTGAGCAGTCCCGCCAAGGGCTGAAGGTGTGCGCTTGAAATAGCCACTGCTGGCGCATCGGATGCCCCTAAAGCCGGTGGTTTAAACCCTCCAACCGACAATCAATGGGCCAGCCGCGCTGCAGCCCACGCCCAGCCTGACCAGGCGGCTTTCGTGTACGGCTTGTAATGAACACATGAAAAAAAATGTGTTCCAATGATTCTCACTCATCTCGACACACCCCCCCTTTTTTCGTTTTCCATTTCCATTGTAGGTCGGGCTTTAGCCCGACAAATCGGACTGTACCCGTTAAGGGCATCCCCGCCGGGAATGGATGCTTCGCATCTCGTTCCGGCGAGAAAGCCCGCCCTACAGTTCAAACATTAAATGGCCGGATCAATCGGTCCCATCGCCCATATATTGCCTGAAGGAGATTCGATCATGGATCGCAATATGCATTTCCCCAGTTTTTCCAATACCCTGCAACACATCTTCAGCCACGCCGCAGTCACGCTTCTGGCGGTGGGCATCGCCTTTTCCCTGCCGCTGGCGGCGAAATTCATCCTCTATACCTGGTGGCCCATGGTGGCTGGGGATTCACACCTGCTGCTGATTGCCGAGATCGGTTTTGCCGCCGTTCTGGTGCTGCTGTTCAATCTGGTGCTGGTCGCCCGGGAAGGACGGCGCAGCCTGCGCATGAACCGTATCGCCTCGCTGGTGCATGTGCAGGAAGGGGATAGCTGGCTCTCGCGCTGGAGCAGCCGCAACCTGAGCAACCGGATCAGCAGCGCACGGGATGTGTCGGTGATGTCCATCACCGGCTACGACACTTTCGTCTCGGAAAGGCGCAATCTGCACCGTTTCATCGACGACAGCTACGAGCTGCGGGTGATGTTGCTGAACCCCTACGGCGCCGGAGCCAAGCGGCGCATACAGTCGCTCGGCAGCGAGGCATCCATCGCCTCCTATCGCCAGGAAACGGAAGCCACCATCGAGCGCCTCGCCAGTCTGGCCGCCGCCGGCAAGAAGGTCACGCTCAAGTTTTACGAGGAGCAGCCTTTCTGGAACCTGATCGTCACCGGGGAATATGTCTGGGTGCAGTACTGCCACGACGGCCAGGAACTGAAGGACCAGCCGGAATATGTCTTCGCGCTGCGCAAGAACAAGCCCGCGCAAGGCCTGTTCCCGGCCTTCTACGTGCATTTCCTCAACCACTGGAACGATCTGCGCCACCCGGAATACGACCTGCGCAGCAAGGAACTGATCTACCGCAACGACAAGGGAAATATCGTGGGGTGCATCCCCTACCCCCCGCGCGAAGACCGGCGGGCCGAGCAAAGGCTGGTGATGGTGGCGCAATGAACGCTACAAGCCCACCTTTTGCGCCACTATGCCTTCGCGCTGCCTGACACATTCCAGCAACGCATCCGAGCATACGGAATCAGGGTTGTAGGCCACCTCCAGCATGTGGGGATGGTTGGGGCTGAAATGGGCGGAGACCACCCCGTCCATATCGGCAATTTCGGATTCCAGCTGATTACGTTCAATCAGGGGAAGTTCGGGGATCAGGTGAATCATGAAATCTACGATGCTCATGATCTTTCTCCTTCGAATTTTCTGTTTCCATCCAGAAGTGGCTGCCGCCGGCTGCTCTGGCCGCCACGTCGTCAGCCTTGTTGGCGTGAGTTAAATCAGCGTTTCCTCAAGGCTTGATAATTGTTTGGCAGCAAGCAACTCATTGCGTTCACGGGGATGGCGCTCATGTTTTCAGCAGGCTGTCGATTTTCGCGGCGCAAATGAAATCGTTTTCCGACAATCCGCCGATCGCGTGGGTGGAATAGCGCACGCGGCATTGGCTGTAGCCAACCTCCAGATCCGGATGGTGGTCTTCGCGATGGGAGATCCAGGCCGTCGCATTCACGAACGCCATGGTTTCGTAGTAGTTATTGAAATGGAAAGTCCTGGCGATTTCCTTGCCCGCCCGCTCCCACCCGTCCAGGGCCTCCAGCATGCGCTCGATTTCAGCCTGTTCCATTGGGGGAACGCCCCCTTCGCACGGCTTGCAGCTTTTCCCGGCCAGATCGCACGAGAGTTCGGTGTTCATGATTGCCTCCTGGGTGATATGGATTCGATTTCGGCCATCTCAGCCTGCCATCTTGTCAAGCATGTGATCGATGACCTCACTGTGCTCGTGCTGCGGGCTGAACAGGATGACCTCGGCATCTGCGCCAACCTTGACCGTGTGCCCGGGAGGCCAGTAGAACAGGTCGCCGCTGACTATTTTTTCATGCGTGCCGTCCGCATAGGTGATGGTGAGTTCACCCTGCAACAGGTAGCCCCAGTGGGGAGACTGGCACAGGTCGCCTTCCAGCCCCTGAAGCAGTGGCGCTATATCCGTCCCGGCGCCGAGAGAAAAATATTCGCCGCTGATCATGCCGTATCCGGTTGCATCGCCGAATTCCGTCTTTTGCCTGGCAACGGCTCCTGGCACATCGATTCTGACTGGTATATCTCGTTTGGCGATTCGCATGGTGCTTTCTCCTTTTAAAATGCGTTTTTTAACCCGGATAATCCATTAGAACCCAGACACCCCTGTGGGAGCGGCGCCCTCGCCGCGATTTGCGTTCGCATTCGCGCCGAGGGCGGCGCTCCAACATGCACGAGCATTCCAATGGAACCCGGATTTAACCCGGAGAAGCAGGATCACGGCACAATCCACTCGCTCACCGGCATCAGCATGCTCTCGCCCGCGCCCGGGAAGCGGGCCACGTAGCCGCCGCGGGAGGCAAAGCGCTGTCCCGGCCCGAGGCTGAGGCGGGGATAGACGGCTGATGCCGGGGACTGTTCCGTCATCTGCTCGATGCGCTCGATGAAATAATCGCGCGAAAAATTGTCCCCCATGCTGGACAGCGCATCGCCCGCGACGGTGAGCGCGAAATAGGTGCTGGACTGGATGCGCTCGTCAATCAGCGGAATCTTTCTGGCCTCGAGCCAGTGATTCATGCGCGACAGGCGCTGCGCGCGGCGTTCGCTCAGTTCGAAGGGATAGACCAGGCGCATCCTGTCCAGCCAGCTGCCGAACAGCAGAACCCGGCACGGCCGCGCGATCAGGCTGCCGGACAAATAGATGTTCTCCATGCCGGGCGGCGCTTTCCCCTGGCCATGCAGCTGCGTGATGTCCTCATCGTTGAGCCACAGCACCAGCACGCCCGGCCTGGTTTCCGGGAGCAGTTGCGACCAGAACTTCTCTGGCACGGGCCCCTCGCCTGACACCGGATGATCGGAAATCTCATGGATGCCGCGGCGCTGCAGGGCAGCGCGCAAGGCCCGGGCCGGCACGCGGCCTGCGGCATCGTCGCGGAACACCTGCACGATGCGCTCCTTCCGCCCGCTCTCCGCCAGATGCCTGGCCAGCACCTCGGCCTCCAGCGCGACCCCGCGCGAAAAATAGAGCGTCGCATAGCCGCTCCCGGCAAGCTCCGGGTAATCCACGTTGGGAAACACGCAGGGAATCCCCGCCTGCTCGCAGAATTCGTGCACCGGGCGCCAGCTGCCCGCGCCAATGCCGCTCAGCACGGCAAATACCGGCTGCTGCCGGTAGCGCGCCGCAAGCTGCTCCTGCCAGCTCTCCGGCGGGCCGGACAGCGCCCACTCATGCAGCACCCATTTGCGGTAAACGCGATACATCCGCTCGGTGCCGATGGATTTGCGGCGGCTCTCCTGGCGGGTACCGCTGTTCTTGTCGCGCAGGAAGGCATGCAGCACGTCGCGCATCGCCTGCACGCGGGACGGCGCGACGCCCGGTGCAATGATGGTGGCGAAGTGGATCTCGCTGTCCGTAACACCCGGCGCCGGGTCCAGGGAAAGCCCCTGGAGGTAGGCTGCCAGCGCGGCGACCTCGGCATCGGCGAGGGCAAAACGCGGCATCAGCGGATCAAGCGCGCGGCCGCCCGGATCGACCCCCTCGCGCAAGGCGCGCGCCAGGCTGTCCAGGGTATAGGGCGGGCGGGGATCCTTCACCCGGAACAGGGCACGCTCCCGCTCCGATCCGCCGATTTCCGGACGGGAAAAAAGCAGGCGCCCGGCAATCGGGCGAATCGCATTCCGCCCCTCGCTGCCGCCCAGCCCGCTGCGACGGTGGCAGCTGGCGCAGGCGGCGTCCATGCCGCTCAGCTCCACTCCGTTCTGAGCCCGGCCCCGCAAGGGCGCCCCGGAAGGGAGGAGACCTTCGCGATAGATGCCCTGGCCGGCCTGCGCGGGCTCCGCCGCCGCTGACGCGCCGCCGAACAGCATGGCCAGCAGCGGCAGTATCAGGCTCCATGGCCGCATGTCATCCTCACCTGGGCGCCAGCTGACGGTATTCCCGGATGATGTCGGGCGCGCTGGCAAAGCCGTCCAGCCTGACCCAGGTCCTGTCCGCGCCGCCCGCCCGGATGAAGGTGGCGGGAGCGTGATTCATCTTGTCCCCGCGATAGACGCCAAAGGCGCGCTGGACGGCGATGCTGCTCTCCGTGCTGCCGGTCAGCATGCGCCACTGCGGGCCCGCGCGGAACTTGCCGGCATACGCTTTCAGCGCCGCCGGCGTATCGTGCTCGGGGTCGATCGAAATCGACACCATGCGCACCCTGTCGCGCTCAGCCCCCAGCTGGTCCTGCACATGATGGAAGGTGGCGCTCATCACCGGGCAGATCGCGCTGCAACTGGTGTAGATGAAATTCAGCATGACCGGCTCGTTGCCGCCCAGCCCTTCGCGCAGGGAAACCACTGCGCCGTTCATGTCCACCAGCTTGAGGTCGGGTATGTGATAAGCGGCGGCCGAGCGCGCATACATGCCGCGCATGGCGTCCATGCCCTGGCCGTGGTGGTCGTGCTCGCCGCCCAGTGCCATGCTGGCAATCCCGAAGGACAGCGCGGCAAGTGTCCCGCTTATCCTGCGTGCCCATTGCTGGTGGTCTGTTTTCATTTGATTTCTCCCCTGCATCCAGTATCGCCGTGCTATTAACCCGGCCCTTAAATATCCGGGGGTGTAGGAGGCCCGCCCCGGGCCGATCCAACCGGCCAATCGCGGCCAACTCCCATCCCCATCCTAACCTTCCCCTTGAAGGGGAAGGGACAATCGCCCTCTCTCCCTTTGGGAGAGAGTTGGAGAGAGGGCTGGCGCCGCTCCTACCCGTGAATTTGACGACCGGATCAATAATTCACCGTGATCCGCACGTATGCCCCAGGATTCGATGCCAGCCCCAGGGTGTCCCTCGCCTTGTAGCGCAAAGTCTCGACCCCGCTGAAACCGGCTTTTGGCCGGTAGCTGAGGGTCCCGTCCGCGTTCACGGCAGCCCAGCCGCCCTTGTTGGGCGGCGAGGTGATGAAGACCCTGGCGGGATTGATCGTGTTGGCGGGGTCGATAGCCGTGTCCAGGTCGTAATCGTTGGCCAGCACGTTGATCACCACGGCCGGATAAGGCGCTTTCCCGCGCAGCGGCGCGCTGGCCGCATCGTCAGCCGTGATTGGCGGACGGTTGGCAGTGACGCTGAGCGATACCGTGGCGGGATCGCTGACAGCGCCCTTGCTGTCCTGGGCCTGATAGGTGAAATGGGCAATGCCGGTGAAGGCGGCGGCCGGGGTAAAGCTGAAGCTGCCGCCGGCATTGAGCGTCAGGCTGCCGCTGGCGGGCGGGCTGAGCAGCAGCGCCGTCAGCGCAGTGCCATCCGGATCGCTGTCATTGGCCAGCACCCCGGGCGCGTTCACCTGTAGCGTGCCGCCCTGGATCATCGGGTAGGCATCGTTGCCCGCCACGGGCCGCTGGTTGGCGGCGGCGAGCAGCAGGTCATAGGCCGCCCGGGCATGGGTGATGCCGTAGCCATAGCTGTTGTCCGGCCCGGCCACGCCGAGGTCGAGGGCGCCCTGCAGGAGCGCGCCTTCGATGTCCGCGACGCTGGCGCCGGGAAAGGCCCCCGCCAGCAGTGCCATGACGCCGGCGGTATGCGGCGCCGCGTAGGATGTGCCGGAAACCACGGCATACAGCGGCAGCCCGCCGAAAGACAGGTCGCTGGTGTTGACGTTGACGCCGGGCGAGGTCATTTTTGGGTAAATGCCGCCATCGCAGGGAGACACGCCCCGGCTGCTGAAACCGGCAATGGTCAGGGTCGAATCCACCGCCCCGGCGGCGAACCCGGCCGGATTGTTGGCGGGACTCACGCTGCTCATGGGCGCAGGGCCGTCGTTGCCGGCGGCAAAGACCAGCGCGATCCCGGCCGCCTTGAGGTTTTCCATGTCGGGATTGAATTCGGCGAAGCACTGGCCGGTAGTGCCCGCCAGCCCCCAGGAGGCATTCACCACGTCCGGCGCATCCGCGGTCGCGGGATCGCCATCCGGGTCCAGCAGCCACTGGAAGGCCAGGTGGATATCGCTGTAGGCTGCCTGTCCGGCATCGTTGAAAAGCTTGACCGCGGCCCAGCGCGCATCCGGCGCAACGCCGATCGCCGTGCCGCCCACCGACCCGCCCACCATGATGCCCATGGTTTGCGTGCCATGGCCGTTCAGGTCGAAAGGCACGAGATGCTCGCCATGCGGGTCGTACCAGCTGTTGTTGCCGCCGCGCCAGTTGTTCGCCAGGTCCGGATGGTTCGGGTCCACGCCGGTGTCCATGCTGGCAATGACGACATTGCTGCCGGTATGGCCCAGCGACCACAGCTCCGGCGCCTGCACCGCGCCCAGGTTCCACTCCGGCAGCGCGGCGGCGCCCAGGGTCACGACCGGTGCCTGGAGCTGCGCGTCGAGGCGGATGCTCTCGATGCCGGGCCGGGAGGCCAGCGCACGGATCGCATCGGCGCGGACCTTCACGGCAATGCCGTTGATGGCCCACAGCTCGCGCATGCGTTTCCCGCCCCGGTCTTCCAGAAAGCGCTTCACCGGCGCCTGGGTGAGCGCGGCTTTCTGGCGCAGCGCCCGGACGTGTTCCGGGTCGTGCTGGTGGCGGTTGCGGACCTTGAACAGCCGGGGATTGACCTTGTCGGAGAGGGAAATGATGACCGGGATTTCCTCATAAGAAGCACGCACGGACAGCTCGTTTTCCAGCCCGGCATCGAGCACCGCCGCCCCGGCCATGCTGCCGCCCAGCCATGCCAGCAGCGCCGTTCCAGCCAGGCAGTGCAAGCGAAACTTTTCCCCCTTGTTCATGGCGCTCTCCTCGCAACTATCGGATCAGCAGGTTTTCCAGCTTGGTGTCGCCGATCACCAGCGATACCTTCTGCCCAGGCCGCAGCACGTGGCCTGGGTTGGCGAACAGGATGTGGTAATCCCTTTCCTCGGCGGCGGCGCTGTCGCGCCGCGTGGTGCGCATCTGCCCCAGCTTGGGCGATTCCGGCACGCCGAAAGCCGCGCCGCTCGACTCGTCGAGCAGATAGGGGCGGATTTTGCGCTCAAACAGGGGCGCGGCCTTGGCGGCATCCACGACCCGATAGCGAAAATCGAGCATGCTGCCGGCGGCGGAAAGATGCACGCCGTTGATGCGGATCCCCAGGCTTTCGATATGGGTGCAATCTTCGGCATCCGCGCCGGAGACGGCACCCTGGCGCGCCGCCGTGCTGGAACAGCCGGAAAAAACGAGTACGGCAAAAATCACGCAAAGCAGGGCCAGCATGCTCCAGAAAACCGGCTCTGAATCCTTGTCTTCATTGGTGATGCGGTTTTTCAGCAAGTTCATGATGTTGTGCTCCAGTTAATCCCCCCTGCCCCCCTCCCCCTTGATGGGGGAGGGCTGGGGAGAGGGTGAGAAATCAATGCATTACCCCTCTCCCCAGCCCTCTCCCGCAAGGGGAGAGGGGGGTCGCGCCGGGCCCCGGCTCCCGGCCAAAACACCCGTTGTAGGAGCGGCGCCCCCGCCGCGATTTGCGGTCGCATTCGCGCCGGGGGCGGCGCTCCTACATGCCCATTCCGGGTTGGTCACCCCCCGTACCCGGCTACTGAACATTGATCCGCACATAGGCCGCGACCGGTGCTGCCAGGCCGAGGTTGTCCCTGACCTTGTAGCGCAGGGTTTCGGTGCCGCTGAAGCCAGCCCTGGGGCGGTAGGAAATGGTGCCGTCGGCGTTGACGGTGGCCGTTCCGCCCTTGTTGGGGCCGACCGTGATCCACACCGTGGCCGGGTCGATGCTGCCGTCCGGATCGCTGTCGTTGGCCAGCACGCTGATGATCACCGCCGGGTAGGCGGCAGCCGTGCCCTGGCGCCTGGGCGCGGTGACGGTATCGTCCAGCAGCAACGGAGGCTGGTTGGCGGGATTGACCGTGACGCGCACATAGGCGCCGGGGCTGGATGCCAGTCCCAGCGTATCCCTGACCTTGTAGCGGAAAGTTTCGATGCCGGTGAAGCCGACGGCGGGACGGTAGGAGATCGTGCCGCTGGCATTGACCGTCGCCGTCCCGCCCTTGTCGGGCGTGGTGGAGAGGAACACGCTGGCCGGGTCGATGGTATTGGCGGGCGCATCCGGGTCGCTGTCGTTGGCCAGCACGTTGATCTCGACTGCCGGATAGGTGGCGCCTGCCAGCCGCGCCAGGACCGTGGCGGCGTCGTCGCCGGTCAGCGGCGCGCGATTGACCGAAGTGACGCTGATATTGAAAACCTGGTCATAGCGCAAGCCGGTGGGGTCGGTCACCCGCGCGGTCACCGGCTGCGTGCCGATGCTGGCCGGGGTCCACGAGATCAGCCCGGCCGCGTCGAGCGTCATCCCGGCTGGCGCGCTGACCAGGGAGAAGACCAGGGCGCCGCCATCCGGGTCGCTGGCCGTCAGCTGGTAGGCATAAAGGCTGCCGGTGCTGGCCGTGGTGACCGGAACGGAGGTCATCAGCGGCGCATGGACGCCGTTGGCGGCCACCAGTTTGACAAACATGCCGCGATCGGGGCTGGCGCCGCTGTTCAAATAGAGCCGCCGGTCGTAAAGCGGATAGCTGGCCGATGCCACGCCGGGCGCGAGCTGCGGGATCACGACTGCATCCAGTGTCTTGGCCGCCGGCAGCAGGGCCGAATACTGGGTTTTCGGCCAGGGATACGGGTTGCCGTCCTCCGCCACCAGCTGCATGTCCATGCCGTTGATGACCGGCACATGGGTCATCAGGCCCGCATTGATGAAGCGCAGCAGGGTCCGCTGCCCGGCCGGGAGCGGCAGCGGCTCCTCGTCCGCGCTGAAGGACTTGCCGTTGAGGATGAAATATTTTGGCTGGTAGTCGAGCGTGCTGCTCATGGGCGTGCCCGGCCCATAGCCGCCGGGCGTGGTGACGGCCGCATGCAGCGCCGGGTCGATCTCGCTGAACAGCAGCAGCAGCTGGTTGTCGTAGGCGATGCCAGGGTAGGCCAGACCGCTCGCCGCATCGCTGCTCAGGCTGCCGTAGAGCCCCATCTGCACCTGCACCTGGGGATGGGTGCCGCTTTGATACAGGTAGGTGCCCGGCCTCAGGCTGTTCCAGGCATAGCTCGCGGTACCGCCGCCCGCCGCTGCTTCGTGGGTGAAGGACTGCACCACGGTCTTGCCGCCGGAGTTGGTGGTATACACCGGGGCCATGGCGGCCAGCTGGCCGGGGATGACGATGGAAGTCGCCTGCGGCAGGTTGTTGGTCAGGTTGATGGTCAGCGTGGTGTCGCCCGGCGGCGCGCTCAGGGCCGGTCCGGGAACCGTCGCGGCGCAGGGCGGGGCCGCGCAGGACGCGCCGTCGAGGGCATAGCCCCACATTGGGATGACCGCGCCGTCCGGCATGGTCAGGGAGACGGCTTCGGCACGCAGGTTGTAGGTGGCGGCAAGTGCCGGGGCGGCAAGCGTGACCATCCCCGCCAGCGCCAGCGCCTGCGCGATTTTTTTCAGCTGTGGCAGATTCGTTTTCATGATTGCTGCTCCCTGGATTACGGTATGGTCACGCCGGCTGGCTCGATGACCAGCATGGTCATCATTCCGCCGGGGAAAATATCGTCGTTGGTGATTTCCTTCTCGTTGTGGGAATGCCACATGTGGAAGTAGCCGCCGTTTTCACCCTGCGGGGTCTGCCCCGGCGGCAGGGCGCCGAACTGCCCCAGGTAGGGGCTGCCGCTGTAGTGCGCGCCGTAGGAAAGATCCTGGATATTGGGCAGGATCACCGGAATGGGCTTGCCGTGATCCGCGGCGTATTCGTTCGGGGCCAGCGTATCACCCGGCGCGTGCCCATAGGCATCCCAGCCCAGGCCCTTGCCGGTCCACTCGAAGGTGGCATCGTAGGTTTCGCCCGGCACGGTGCGCAGGGTGAAATTCGACTCGGCCAGATCGGGGCCCATCCCCGGCGCGCTTTCCAGCAGGCGCCCGTCGCGGGCGATGAGCCAGGTGTTGTTGCCATGGGTGTGCAGGGGGTGCAGGTCGCGCCCGGCATTGATCACGCGCATCAGGATCTTTTCGCCGGCATGCATGCGCGGCAGGCAGTTGTAGGGCTGGGTCGGCAGCCACGGCACGTTGGCGTCGAGCATGACGTCCGGCGCGTTGCGGCCGTTGAGGAACCACAGGGTCGGGCGGAAAGCGCTGGTATCCACGACCGGCACGCTGGCCGGGTTGGCCATCACCTGGGCATCGACCTGGGCATGGATCATCGGGTCCATCTCGGTGATCAGGAACAGGTATTCATGATCGAAGCTGGTGCCGGGATGCGCGTAAGCCTGGCGCAGCGGATCGGGGCTTGCGGGACGCACGATCAGCGCGCCGAGCAGCCCCATCTCGACCTGCAGCGCCGGGTTGCTGCCGCTGTGGTAAAGATAGGTGCCGGGATTGCCGGCCACGAAGCTGTAAGTCACCGAGCCGCCGCCGGGCAGCACCTCGCTGGTCATGAGGCCGGGTGTGCCGCCGCTGGCGACGACGTTGCTCTGGCCGGGAAAGACCATGGATACCGGCGCGGGCACCGGCAGCTCGTTGCTGAGGGTGACGGTGACGGTATCGCCCTGGTTGACGATCATGGTCACGCCCGGGTACTGCATCCGGCCGTTGCCGTTGGCGTAGCCCCAGGCGTAGTGCACGTTGCCGTCCGCGCTGGAGATATAGTCCGCCCTGGCGGTCAGGTTGAAGGTGCTGGCGGCGACGCCGTCCACCACGGCCCAGGCCATGTTGCTCGCCGCAAACAGCAGCAGCGTCATGGCGGCGGTGAGCAAGCGCGGGTATTTGCTGGTCTTCGGGTTCATGTCGTCCTCCTCTTTGTGCATCAGTTGACGCGGATTTCGGTCATGATTCCGCCGAAATCCTGCACGTCGTTGCTCAGGTAATTGAGATTGGTGGTGTACAGGAAATAGGTGCCCGCCGGGACACCCGAGGTATCGACCAGGACATCCGCCGACTCGCCGCCACCCAGGGTGACGGAACTGGTGTCATAGGCGAGGTTCTTGCCGTCGGGCCCGCGCGCGATATGGGCGCCGCCGCCGACCACGCGCATCGGCAAGCCGAGGATGGTGACGGTGTAATAGTTGGTGACGCTGAGATTGGACAGGCGCAGCAGCAGCTTTTCGCCCTCGCTGGCGCGGTTGAGCTGGATCAGCGAGCTGAGTTTCTGCGATGCCAGCCCGCCGTTTTCCGCCGGGGGCGTCAGGGGGTTCGGATCGACGGTATCGGGATAGCCGCGGCCGGTGATCATGGTGTAGCTGTCGCGCAGCGTGGCAAAGGGCAGCGGCTGGACCGCGATGTGGTCTTCATAGAACTTGCGGTCGAACCCGCTCAATTGCAGGGGATAGGACTTGTTGTAGCCGGTCGAGCCATCGCCATCGTTATAGGCGAACTGGGTGTAGGTCTTGCCGTTGTACACCCTGGCCTGCCCGTCCTGGGCGGGCCGCACGTAGAGATTGCCGAGCATGCCCATCTGCATGTGCTCGGTGGATTCCATGTGGCAGTGATAGAGGAAAGTGCCGGGCTCCACGATGTTGTAGAAATAGGTGATGCTCGATCCCATGTTCACTCCGAACGAGCCCTCCGGCATGCCGTCGAAGACCGGTGCGGCCTGGGGAAAGCCGTGGAAGTGAATGGTATGCGGGTCGAACAGGTCCGGGCGCATCAGCATGCCGACGTTGGTCATGGAGAGGAAAAACCGGTTGCCTTCCCTGAGTTCGAGGGTGGGCGCCGGGAATTCGGCCGCCATCTCGCCCTGGGCGAATACCTGGGCCGGGGCAACGCCGGTGACATCGTGGAAACCGAAGGTGTAGAGCACATTGCCGTCGGCCATGGTGGCTAAGCCGTCGCTGGCGGTGAGGTGTTTGCACACCACTTCCGGATCGCCGGGGCTATCCGGAATGGCATCGCCATTCACATCCCCCGGACACTGCACGAAGACGGCGGCAGCGGCAGGGAGCGAGGCAGTCCAGAAGGCGGCCGCCGCCAGGGAAACGCCGAGTTTGAAAAGATTTGCGGTGCTCATGATCTTTCTCCTTGTACCGGCCCGCCGCTGTGGATTTGCGGCGGGCCGAATTGCCCTGGTTTTACTGCCACTCGTCCGCGCCGATGTCCGGCGGGTTGGAACGCACCTGCCGGTCGATGTCGATCAGGCAGTTGGCCGGTGTCGCGCACTGCGCCTGGCTTCCCATGTCGATGACGGGGGAGCCCGCATTCAGGTGGTAGTTGCCGGACGGGGTGAGCGGTCCGAAGCGCACGTCGATCCAGTTGCCGCCTTCGTCAAAGGCCGCGGCGGTGGCGATGCCGGTGGTGAGCTCCGGCTGCTGGATGGTTTGCCCGGGCTGGCCATTGACATAGCTGGCCACGAACGACGGATCGGCGCTCAGGTTGGATGCGGCATAGCCGGTGGTATCGGTCAGCACGCTGAACACCGGGTTGAGCAAGGCCGGGGCTGATGTGCCCAGCACGCCCAGATCCCAGTACACTGGCGCCTCGCCGCCAGCACCGATGCTGGGGCGCAGGCCGAAGACCGCCGGTGAGACAGTGTTGTCGATCGCCCAGTAGAACGAGCGGTTATGCCACACGATGTTGTTCACCAGCGCCGGGTTCGAGTGCTCGACCTTGTAGGGACGCGCGCTGTTGCCGTTGCCGATGGTGCTGAACAGCAGGGTGCTGCTCGCCCGCGAGACGATCCCCGCTGGTTGCGGCGTCGACTGGTTCGGGCTGTTGGCGGCGAATGCCGCGCCCGCCGTGGCCGTGCTGTCGTTGTTGGCAATGGTGTTGTTGGCAATGGTGGCGTAGATGCTGTCCTGCAGCGAGATGCCGCCCCCCGCCATGCCTGCCATGTTGTCCACCACGATGTTGTTGGCGATGGTCAGCGGGTACCAGCCTGCCGGACTGTTGGGCGCACGGCTCACGTCCTGGCCGTTGACGAACTGGGCGGCAATGCCCCCGCCGTCGCCTGCCCCGGCCTGGTTGCCCTGGATCAGGTTGCCGCTGATGGTCACCTTGCCTGCGCCCGGTGAAAGCCCGGCGCCGTTCAGCGGCGGCTGTCCGCCGACAAAGATGCCGCCGCCGGAAACATTCACCCCCTGGTTGAAGGACTGGTTGAATATCACCGTGTTGTTGGCAATCGTGCTGCCGCCGCTCCAGCCCAGGTGGCCGATACCGCCACCGTGACCGGCGCTGAAGTTGCCGCAGATGTAATTGCCGCTGACGTTGTAGTTCTGGCTGCCGGTGCACAGCGCAACCCCGCCGCCTGCCGCTCCGGCGGTTTCCGCGCCGTTCTGTGCGATATGGTTGTTGTGGATGGAAACAAAGTCGTTCTGGCTGTCGCTCGGGTTGCCGTTGGCGTCGACCAGGGCGGGATGGCCGAGCCGGACGCCGCCGCCATAGAGGCCGTTGTTGCCGGCGATCCTGTTGTTGCTGATCTCCAGGTAATTGGCGTAGCCGTTGACGAAGATGCCGCCGCCGGTGTCGCCGCCGGTGATGCCGAGACCGTCAATGCGCGCATGCGCCGTGCCGGACGTAAAGGCGCCATTGCCGTTGCTCCTGGCCAGCACCATGATGCCCGCGCCCTCTTCGGTATTGAACAGGTTGGGCTCGTTGTCGGGCGCATTGACCCCCGTCGTCTGGCCCGGCACCAGGTCAAAGGTGAGGGCAGCCGTGCCGTTGGCGTACTTGGTGTTGACCAGCGTGCGCCAGTTGGTCAGCTTCTCCGCCGGTACCTTGGCGGCGTTGATGGTCGTGGACAGCGCGCCCCAGCCCTGCAGGCGGACTTTCTTGTCCATGATCACCAGCTCGTCGTAGCGGCCGGGAGGAACCAGGATCAGGTCGCCCGAATTGGCCGCATCGATGGCTGCCTGGATTTTCGTGCCCGGCAGCATCGCCCTGACCGTGGTACCGCCAGGTGTGCCGACCGTGACGGTCACGCCCAGGCTGGAGGTCTTGAGATTGTCGCGCGTGACTTCCAGTTGCCCGGTGGTCCCGTTGGTGGTTCCGACCGTTCTCGGAACGCGCACCTCGATAATGCCGTTGCTCCAGGAAATAACCGGCAGGCTCAGTCCGCCGAGGGTGACCTTGCCGGCGCCCTGGGCCGCGCCAAAGCCGAAGTCGCGCGGGATATTCCTGAGCGTTAACGGGGTACCGTCATAGGCCGGGTTGGGGACTTGCACCGTGCCAGCGGAGACAATTCTCAGCTTCGGCTGGCTGGCAACAAGCGTGCTGGGGACGGGTACAAAAGGCCCGTTCTGGCTGATGTCTGCCGCAGTCCTGCCCTCGACCGAGTAGATCAGCGGCGTGCCGTCCGGGAATTCGCAATCCACGGGGAACTGGCCCGGCCCGGCGAATGCGGCCACCGGCAGCACCGGTGTATCCAGGTAGGTGGTCTTGCCCGGCAGGTACTGGAAGGTATAGCAGAACTGGCTGTACTGGCGGTTGAAGTACGGGTCGATCACCATGGCCGGATTGCCGCTCGCGTCGGTGCCGGGAACCGGGCCCGGATCGTTCATGCAGGTGGTGATCATGTTGGGTGCCACGCCCGAGGGCATGGGGAGGTTCATGGAGTAGGTGGATGGCACCAGGGCATTGAAGGTGCCCCACTGGTCCGCATACACGCGGGAAATTTCACGCCCGCTCCAGTCGCGGATCGACACCGGAAGCCATGCAGGCGCCTGTTTCTCGCCGAAAGTCGGGGCATTGGGGTCGAACTCGTTGGCCAGATCGTTGAGGATCATGCCGACGATATGGCTGGCGACCGGCACTTCGGTGAACATGAAGAAGTCCGCCGCCCCATTCTTGCCCTGGGCCACGTCGACCGCCTTGCGGTCGCACAGCGGACGCGGCTGGCTTGCATAGGCCGAAGGCACGCCGGGGAACAGGGTCAGCTCGGCCGGTACGGCGCGCACGTCGCCCACGCAGGCGGGAGGCAGCGCCAGGGTGCCGGGCAGGTAGGTATCGCCGAAATCGACGTTCTTGTCTTCTTCCTTCACGTGCTGATAACCGGGAGGCGTGATCGCTTCCACGATATAGCGGCCGGGAGGCAGTTCCGGTTTCCCGGCTCCGCCACCGAAGGCATAGCCGCCGTCGAACACCGCCGGGCGCACCTGGTTGAAGTTGCGCAGGCCGTCGTAGCAGTCCGTGAGATGGCCATTGGACACGAAAGGCTCGCCCTGGCAGCCGCTGGGCAGGCTGTCGTCCCAGCTGTCGGTGGTGGCGGTATCCATGCTGTCGCCGGTGTCGAAGACGGCGTTGCTGTTGCGGTCGAGATCTTCAGGGCCGGGGAAATTGCCGAATGGCCAGTTGTCCGCATCGGCCAGCACCACGCCGGTGGCCGTATTCAGCCCGGTGATCGCGGTGCAGTCCGGCTTGTCGATGATGCCGTCGGCGTTGCAGTCGCGATAAAGATTGACCTGCACGCGCGGAATGCCCGGCTCCCAGTTCTCCGCCGCGGCATAGCGCGGATCTTCCTCGGCGCGGGTCGTGGCATAGCGCACGATGCCGGAAATCCCGCCGTTTTCATTGGGGCCGTAGTTGTTCTTGCCCCATTCGATCACGTTGGTCTGGCCGAGGAATCCCTGGAAGCCCTGCACCAGGACCGGTCCGGTCTGGGTGCGATAAGGCAGGCCGCCATTTTCGGACTGCGGCTGGCGATTGAGCTTGTCCCACGAAGGCATGGTCCAGCCGTCATGCGGCGAAACAGGGCCGCCCGCGTCCACCACGACAGTGGCGCCGGTGGCCTTGAAGCGGGCGAAATCGACTTCCGCCACCAGCCAGTTGAAGAAGGGGAACACTTCATTGAAGCTGGTCTCGCCGCTCATGTCGGTCACTTGCGACTGGTAGACGCTGCCGTCGCGAAAACGGATATTGATGGCCTGCCCCGGCATGCCCGCCTCGCCCGCATCGCGGAAGCCGTTGTTGTTGGCGTCGAAGAACACCCGGCTTTCGAGGCGGTGGAACCAGTTGAACACCGGCACTTCCTGCAGGTCAACCGCGCCGCCGCCCGGCGGCACCGTGACATTGTTGGAGGCGATGACGATATCCAGGTTCTCGTCCCAGATCACCAGCTGGTAGGTGCCAGCCGCAACGCCGGGAATGGTGAAGCTGCTGTCCGGATTGCAGGGCGTGGTGAAGACCGCGCGCCCGCCGGCCACGGCAAGCTCGTTCAGGCCGATCCAGCACTGCGGGAAAGGCGCGCCGTTGTAAAAGGCAAAATTGGGCGGCCGCGACATGTGCATGTTGACCACCTTGCCGCTGACCGTGCTGGCGCCGTTCAGCACCGAGGCATCCCGGAGGGCGGTTTTGACGAAGCCGAAAAAGACATGGTGTCCGGGCGGGCCGAATTCCTGGAAGAAGCTGGGTTCGTTGGCTTTCACCCAGGCATCGATGCCCTTGGTGCCCTCGATGGTGGAAGTCTGGATATACCCCGAACCGGCCGGCGGAATCACTTCAAGCGTGTATTTGGCCGGTGCCAGGTATTTGATCAGCACCGTGCCATCCGCCCCGGACTTGATGAAGCCGCTGCCCCTGATGCTGACCACCGGCGCGCCGCCAACCATCACCGGGGTGCCATCGGGGTTCTTCTGGTATTCGGTGCCGATGGGATTGCCGAAGGCATCCTGGGTAACTTGGCCGCCGGAAGCGCCATAGGTGCCGCCAGCCTCCTTCAGTGTGATGGAGAAGCCCGCCAGCCCGGTTTCCTGCGGCAGGTCGGGCGCGCCGTTGATGGGCTGGTTGTCATTGAAGACAAAGATGGAAATCTGCGCGGTCGGAATCGGGGCCTTGTTCACCACGATATTCACCGCCGTCTGTCCCGGCGCAACTGCGGCGCCCCCCATCTGGTAACCGGCATCCGGCAGCACCGAAACGTAATAGCGCTTCTGCGAGTCGAGCGCGAGGGCCGCCGGAGACTTGAGAGGATCGATGCTGTTGCCGGCGCCCGTCACCGGCATGTAGCTGGCGTGGAAGCTCAATGCCAGGTTGCTGCCGTCAGCCGGCACGCCGGGCCGGGAATCCCTGGTGCTGTCTTCCTCGACCAGCCAGCGGAAACCCGTCACCGGCTCGTTGTTCGGGCCAACCACGTTGATGGTCAGAGCCGCCGCATACTGCGGCAATACGCACATCAGCAGCGCGGCGATAATCAGCCGCCACGCTTTCTGCAGCACCCCTTTAAAATTGTTCATGGCATGGGTTTCCATAACGCCTCCCTCACTCACTTGACTGCAAATTTTCCTGTACCGGATTTTCCGGCATGGCCGACTGCCAACGCCGCTGAAATCCATGTGACAAATTGTTCATGAAGTGCGGCAAATTGACACCGAGGCAAAGACTGCATTTCGCTACGGCCGGAACTCCACTTGAAGATGGGTGAATGACTGTAGCTGCGCACCGCCCGGGCAGCATGGGCTACAGAGCCAAATGTAGGGTGGGTTAGCGCTTTTTGCGTAACCCGCCAGGCGTTGCGTAGCAACACCAGACAAGTGACGACGCAATCCCGTATCTATTTGAAAAAATGGAGAGCTGCGGGGCGTGTGAAAATCAGTGCCTAGCGGTCAGCACACCGTCCACGATGGAGACGATCGCGGCCTCGGTGGATTCGTCCTTGAGGATGAAATGATCCGCTCCGCTATGCAGCGCGGCATCGCGGTATTCCGGCAGGTCGAAACTGGTGATGACGCAGATCATGGGATGAACATAAACATTCTTGATGATCCGGGTGAGGGCGAGGCCATTCCTACCCGGCAGGCTGATATCCATGAAGATCAGATCGGGCAGCCGCTGCGCCACGCGCTGCAGGGCGTCCTCCCCGTCCGCCGCCTCGGCCACCCGCATGGCGGGAAAATGCCGCGCAAGCACCCGGTGCAACGACTGCCGGAAGGCGTCATTGTCATCGACGATCAGGGTATTGAGTTTTTTCCTCATCCGGGACGCTTAAACCCTGACCCGGTACTGACGGTAATAGTCCAGCACGCGCGGAACATAATTCCGGGTCTCGCGGAATGGGGGGATGCGGTTGCCGTGCCGGATTACCGCATTTTCGCCGGCATTGTAGGCAGCCAGCGCCAGGCTCATGTCACTGTTGAACAGGGTCAGCAGATCGCGCAGATATTTCGCGCCGCCATGCAGGTTCTGCGCCGGGTCGAACGAGTCCGAAACGCCATAGCGCCTGGCCGTCGCCGGCATGAGCTGCATCAGCCCGGCGGCGCCCTTCCTGGAAACGGCGCGTGGATTGTATTGCGACTCCACCGAGATCACGGCATGCAGCAGCGCCCCCTCAAGGCCATGGGCCCGCGCGACTTCCTCGACCATCCGCTCAAACCGGACCTTGCCGGCGCGGATGAGCGGCTGCCTTGCCGGCGCGGACGTGAAAGCCGGGGCGTCCGCCCGGTTCCGCTCGAAAACGAAGGTTCTGAAGCGGCTGTCCGCCGGCACATTGCTCAGGCTCACGCTGCCGTCCGCAGCGGTATAGGCATAGATATCGGCCCGCGCATCCGCACAGACACCGGAGCCGAGCAGATACAGCGAGGCAAGAACATATCCCGGAAATTTCATGGCTCACCTGTGGTGAAAATCAGCATGCTGCTGTGCTTTTCACCTTAGGCAATCGATCCATGGCAGGCAATACGCTGGATGCTGTAAGTTAAGCCGGTGGATTCCGCATGGGACAGCGCGATTTACCTGCGCCGGTCCTGGATCAATTCACTCCCCTGCACAAGGCTCCATGAATGCAAAACGGGAGCCGCAGCCCCCGTTATCGCATGAGCCAATACCAGATCAGAGCAGCTTCCTGCGCCGGGCCGCGCCCAGGCCGAGGAGGCCAAGCCCCAAGAGGGCGAGTGTGGCGGGTTCAGGCACTGAAGATGAGTCGTGCCATACGATGTTATCGAAGGCGAAATATCCGTCGGAGGGGGCGTAGCTCACGGTGAGCGAACTCAAATTGGTGAGATTGCTGAAATTGAAGGTCTTGTAAAAAGTGTCCAGCGTGATGACGTCCGTGCCCACCGAAACATCATACGCAGCCGACGCCCCGGGGTACTGCGCCACTGTGTACCAACTCAGGCCTGCGTCCAGTTGGTCTATGGTGAAGGTGCCGCCGCCATTTTTCGTAATCGTGAAACTGTTGCTGAACCCGGAGATTAGGCTAAGCGTGCCGTTGTCAGCCCCATAGCCGGGACCTTGCCAGACATATGTACTGGACCCGGAAAAATTCAAACCGCCGGAGGTGAAGGGTGTGGAACTTGCATTTGCGACATCATCGAATGTCACCACATAAGCCTGCGACGGAAGCGGGGCAAGTAACCCAAAAAACATAGCGCCTAAGGCTATCTTGTTCGTCATTGTCGATAACATGTTGCTCTCCTCGAATTAAATTTTTTTCTGCGGCTTATTCACCTTGTAAAGTTATATAAGCAAATTACGTTCCATGAATCACCATTTCAATTGTTTTTATTGTTTAACATATAGTTACATTCTTTCTGGCATCCTGCTTTGTGCCTATTGAAAACAATCTGTGTAAGAAAACTCGACACCAAAAATGACATCGCACACATGTTCAGATGGCCCCTGGTCAGTTTCAATCACATAATCCCCCCCACCCGAAGTTTTTCTACCGTGTATTCAGTAAAGCAACCTACTACAGAATAGGGAGTTCACCCCATTCTGTTGACCCGTCCCCCTGGATTATAAATTTAACCGTGTAGCGCCCAATCGTTACGGGACAGGGAGAAGGATCATGAAGATTTGCATTCTGGGTGGAGATGGATATCTGGGCTGGCCGACGGCCATGCATTTTTCCGCGCGCGGCCACGAGGTCATGGTGGTGGACAACATGGCCAAGCGCAGCTGGGAGATCGAGGTCGGGGCGGCGCCGCTGGAGCCCGTCCCGTCGATGCTGGAGCGCGCCAGTCACTGGCGCCGGAAGAAATCCCGCCACATCATGACGGTGATCGGAAACATCGCCGACGACGGGCAGGTCATGCGCGACATCTGCCATGATTTCCGCCCGGATGCCATCGTCCACTACGGCGAACAGCCATCCGCGCCCTACTCCATGCTGAATCAGGAAAATGCCGTTTATACCCAATGCAACAATGTGGTCGGCACGCTCAACGTCATGTTCGCCATGCGCGAATACTGCCCGCAGGCCCACCTGGTCAAGCTCGGCACCATGGGGGAATACGGCACGCCCAATATCGACATCGAAGAGGGCTGGCTGGAAGTCACGCACAACGGCCGCCAGGACCGGGTGCTCTACCCCAAGAAACCCCACTCGCTTTACCACCTGTCCAAGGTCCACGATTCCCACAATCTGGAATTCGCCAGCAGGATGTGGGACTTCCGCGTCACCGACCTGAACCAGGGCGTGGTCTACGGAATCGATACCGACGAGACCGGCGATGATCCGGAGCTGTGCACCAGCTTTCACTACGACGACATCTTCGGCACGGTGCTGAACCGCTTCGTGGTACAGGCCGCGATCGGCATGCCGCTCACCGTGTACGGCAGCGGCAACCAGATCCGGGGCTACCTGAATATCCGCGACACCCTGCGCTGCATCGAGCTGGCGGTCGCCAATCCCGCGGGCAGCGGCGAATTCCGCGTTTTCAACCAGTTCACCGAGCAGTTCTCCATCATGGAGCTGGCGTACCGGGTGCAGGAAAGCGCCGCCGCTCAAGGCATCAGAGTGGAAATACAGCACCTGCGCAACCCGCGCGTGGAACAGGAGAAACACTATTACCACGCCGTGCATTCCGGCCTGGAGGGCCTGGGCCTGGAACCGCACCTGCTGAACAACGGCGTCATCGGGCAGATGCTGGAAAAGGCGGTGAATGCGGCTGCCCGGGTCAATGAATCCTCCATTCTGCCCAAGGTGGACTGGAAGCACGGGTGGCGGCAAGCCGTTCAGGGGAATGATCAGGCCGCAAGGCTGAATGACGCCCCCATCGGCTTGAACCTCGATGGCGCGGTCGCAGCGGCCTAGCAAGACGATCTCCGGCTGAATCGCTGGTTTGCGCGCCGTTCGGGCACAAAGGGGAATGACCATGCAGCGCCGCCAATGCCTCAAGTACCTGGCCACGGGATTCGGCCTCGCCGTTTCGGGGCAGTCCGGCGGAGCACTCAGGGAAGCTAGCGCCCCCTCCCCCTTGACGGGGGAGGGCTGGGGAGAGGGTGAGAAATCCATGCGCCCCCCCTCTCCCCAGCCCTCTCCCGCAAGGGGAGAGGGGGTTCTTGGCGCCATACCCAAAAGCCTGTGGGTGTGGCGCACCCCGCTGTCGGAAGCGGACCCGGTCGTGGCGCTGCTGCGGCAATTCAATTTCCGCAGCGTGTTTTACTCGATCCCCCCGGGCGAGCGGGCGCAACTGTTCGCGGGCGGGAAGAAGCAAAGCGCCGCCATCCATGCCTGCCGCGCAGCCGGCATCGCTTTCTACGCCGTGGCTGGTGATCCCGGGTGGAGCAGGCGCGGATGGCAAATACCCGGGGCGGTGGCCGAGCTGCTCGATTTCCAGCAGCGCAGCCAGCTGTTCGACGGCCTGTGCCTGGACATCGAGCCGCACACCCTGCCGGAATGGAAAACGGGCGCGCGCGAACAGCTCATCCACGGCTATCTGGACATGCTGGGCAACATACGCCAGGCCAGCCAGAGCATGAAGCTCCCGCTGATCGCTGCCGTGGTTCCGTTCCATGCCAACATTGCCGCCCCGGACGAGGCAGGAAAATCCATGCTGGAAAGCGCCGCCGGCAAGCTTGACGCCGTGGTCATGATGGCCTACCGCCGCGCTCCCGGCGCGAGCCTGCGCATCGCCGCAAAAGCGCTGGGCCAGCTGGATGCGCTGAAGAAACCCTGGTGGTTCGGGGTCACCACGCATCGGGGCGCAAGCGAAGCCATCAGCCATGCCGGTGCCACTTTCGGGCAGTTCAGCGCGGCCCTGCTTGAGCTCGATGCGCGCCTGGAAACGCATGCGCCGCTCTATCGCGGCATTGCGATCAACGACTACCCCTCCCTGCCCGCCATCCTGACCAGGAGATAAGCATGCATTTCCGCGGCAAATCCCAGCCAAAATCGACCCCCGGAACGGCGGCAGGCAAAAAGCGCTGGGCCAGGATCGCCCTTGTTCCGCTGCTGGGCGGCACCTTCCTGTATGCGGCCGTGGTGCCGCCTGCCAACCTGCGCGTGGAAGGCCTGCTGCATGGCGACCTGATTCCCGTCGCCCCGCTCTACCGCGCCCAGATCACCCGGCAGATCACCAGCTGCTACAGCAAGGTGAAAGCTGGCGAGCCGCTGGTCGTCGTGAGCAATTTCATGCTGGACGAGCAATATTCCTCGGACTACCAGACCCGGCTTGCATCATTGCATCTGGAACAGATCAACCAGAACGAGGGCGCTGCCGCTGCCGCCGTGGAAGTCCGCATGGCGCGGCAAAATCATCTGGCCGCCGCGTCTTCCGCAGAAAAAGCCCGGGCGCTATCCCGGGCCTATGACGAGCTGCACGCTGCCCGCGCCATCGGACGGGTGGCGCGCGACGCCGCGCGTTCTGACGCGCAGCGCGCCGCTGCGGAAGCGGCGGCGCTACGCGAGGCCTGGCAGAAGTCGCAGCTGGATCTGGCCCAGACCAAAAAAGGCAGCGTGGAAAAAGTCGCTTCCCTGCAGCAGCAACTGAGCCTGCTGGAAGAGGCCAGGAAGCGCGTCAGCGCGCAAGCGCTGCTCGCCCCTGCATCCGGCCAGGTACTCGATTGCACAGCGCATCCCAATGCCGTGGTCGAGGCGGGAACGCCGATCTACCGCATTTTCGACATCGACCGGGCCTATGTGATGGTCTTCACCGATCCGTCGGAAATCGCCAGCCTCAGCGTCGGCATGCCCGCCTACATCCGCATCCCCGGCATTGCGGAAACCCTGCCGGGGCATATCGCGGCGCTGACGCCGGAAGCGGCCAAACTGCCCGAGTCGCTGACTCGCTATTTCTGGCAGCACGATCAGTGGTCCCAGTACCGCCCGGTGAAAATCACCCTGGATAACCTGGACAAGCTCGACCCGGCACTGCGGGAAAAGCTGATTTTCGCTGCCAGGGTACAGGTCAGAATCCCCGTTTCATCGTGGGGTGAGTGGCTGTGGGGAAAGAGCTAGGGAAACGCTGATTTATTTCGCCGCCCCGTCATTGCGAGCGTAGCGAAGCAATCTCGATTCACGAAAATCGACCAGTTCCAGATTGCTTCGTCGCTTCGCTCCTCGCAATGACGATTAAAACAAACTTTTCTAGCACGAACGGAAGAAGGAGGAGGAAAGGCCAATGACCAGGAATATGCAGTACACCGATCCCATGGCGGTCTTGCAGCAGGTCCGGCAATGCGGCGGCCATTTGCTGCCGCAGTGGCAGCCTGGGCATGCCCAGGGATATAGCCATTTCCCGCAATCCGAAAGCGGCGTTGCCGGGCAGATGCTGCAGGACCTCGAATCTCTCGCCTCGGCCGACTACCTGGACAAACTATTTTTCGACCGCCTGAGCGTTTGCCCGGCCTGCGGCAGCCATCATGTCAACGTGCGCGAGGCCTGCTCCGCGTGCAAATCCCCGCATATCTCGCCGCTTTCGCTGCTGCACCATTTCCGCTGCGGCTATGTGGGGCCGGCCGCCGCCTTTGCCCATGACGGCAAGGGGCGAATCTGCCCGAAATGCCACGGCCGCCTGGAAGACCTGGGCACGGACCACGATGTGCCGGGTGAAAATTTCACCTGCCACAGCTGCCACGCCTCTTTCCAGGTGCCTGAAGTGGAAGGCCTGTGCATGGCCTGCCAGGCGCGCACCCCGGGTGACCAGCTGCTGCACAGGGACATCCATAGCTTCCGCCTGAATTCGCTCGGCATGGCAGCCCTGAACAATGGGCGCCTGTTCGCCCGGGAGGAAGAACTGCTGCTCGAAGGTGAAGGCCAGCCGATCTATCGCCGCCATGTTTTCATGTTCCTGCTCGAAGACGAGATGCGCCGCGCGAGCCGCTATGGCACGGCCTTCAGCCTGATCATGCTGCGGCTCGCTCCGGGCGATGGCGCCGGAACGGAAGAACTGATCTTTCACATGGCGGCGAGCCTGCGCAATTCCGACAAGATCGGGCGTTACAACGAGGAGCGCCTGATGATCCTGCTGCCGGCAACGGACCGGGCCGGAGCGGATATCTGGCTGCAGCGCTTTCTGGCCGGGGCGGGCGATGGCCTGCGGGCAGGCATTGTCGAGCTTGATCCGGCGCGCGATCTGGCCAGCCAGCTGGAACAGTCATGGAACAGCTGAACGGCTTCCCGGCCTATTTCTTCTCGCCCCTCAGCCTGGCGAACATGAGCGGGATGGCGCGCGTTCTGGGCGAGCTGCTGACTTCCGCCAATCTGTATTTCTGGTTTCTGGTGCTGCTCCTGCTGCGTTTCGTGCTGCCCGATATCCTGCTGTGGCTGACCAGCGTGTTTTATCCGCGTGCCCTGATCGCCCGGCAAGGCCCTGGTTTGCCAGAAAATCCGCTGGTTTCTATCGTCATCGCGGGGCGCAATGTGGAGCACAGCATTGCAAAAATGATTCAGTCCGCGCTGCAATGCGGCTATCACAACCTGGAAGTCATTTTCGTTGACGACTTCTCCGCCGACGGCAGCGTGGCGCGCGCCCGCGCATGGGAGAAAACCGGCCGGGTGCGCGTATTCGAAGCCCGGAACCACAACGGCAAGCCCGGCAGCCTGAATATCGGTCTGACGCTGGCGCGCGGCGATTACATTTTCATACCGGATGCGGATTGCGAGTTGCAGCCCGGCATCATCCAGCACCTGCTTGCCCCTTTTGCCGACGCGAAAGTTGGCGCCGTGTCCGCCAATCTGCGCGTGAGAAATGCGGCCCGCAACTGGGTCACGCGCTTCCAGGAATGCGAATATGCGCTCAACGTCAGCATTTCCAGGCTGTGGCGCGCGCCGCTGAATATGCTGTCCATCCTGCCCGGCGCGGGCAGCATGTTCCGCACCGTCGCCATGCGTCAGCTGGGCGGCTACGACTCCGGGCTGGGGGACGACACCGACCTCACGCTGCGCCTGCGCAAGCAGGGCTGGAAACTGCGTTTTGCGCTGGACGCCATCGTCTGGACCGATGTGCCCGGCCACTATGGCTGGCTGCTGCGCCAGCGCAGCCGCTGGAGCCGCAACATGATCAAGATCCGCCTGCACAAGCATGGCGATCTCTATCATTTCTGGCGCTTCGGCTGGGTCAACGCGCTGGTTTTCGGCGACGTTCTGATTTTCCGCGTCATCCTTCCCTTTCTTGCGCTGTGGGGCGTGGTCTATTTCATCCTGACCGATCCATTCTCCACGCCGGCGCTGCTGACGGTGGTGTACTGGCTGACCACTTTCTTCCTCTTCATCAAGCTGCTGATCGCCCATGACATCGCCGCCACGCCCCGCCTCAAGATGCTGTGGCTGGCGCCGCTCTACCCTTTTTACCGCCTGCCCATTCACCTGGTGGAGCTGCTTTCCATGCTGCGGGAGTTTCTGCGCATCCGTCTCTGGCATCCCTACGTGCCGGAGAGAATCTGGGCCAGGATTCCGCACTGGTAGCGCTACAAGGGGGCTTGCATGTCCGGCACAGCAAACACGACCGCAAATACTATTGATACGGAACGAACTTATTTCCATTGTAGGTCGGGCTTTAGCCCGAAAAATCGGACTAAAGTCCGACCTACAGTCCGGAATAAAATGTACCGGATCAATAAAAGCGCCTTGCGCCACGCACTGCTGGCGGCACTGCTGGGCGCAGCCATGGCGCCGATAGCGTCATTCGCCGAAGCACTGCCGCTGTCGAAACTGGAAGAGAATCTTGCGTCCTCGCTGCGCCTCAAGGCGATGGAAACGCAAATCGACTATGCGCAACATGTATTGCGCCAGCAGCAATCCAGGGAAGGGATGCAAATCTCCGGCAGGCTGGATGCCGGGCATCACAGGCAGATCGTCACCAGCAATCTGACCCGCAACTACGACGCCCTGCAACCGCATGTCGCCCTGAGCTACCCGCTGCTGGGCGGGCGGGCGCAGCAGCTCGAGGCGACCAGGGCCGCGCAAACGCAAACCCGGCTGAGTTCGATCGACTTCGATGACATGCGGCGTCAATTGCTGCACCAGTTGCGCCAGCAGTACATCCTGTACTGGCAATACAGCCAGGCCGAACAACTGGCCGCGCAGTACCTCGAATCACTGCGCGCCAACGAAGCCGCGGCCAGCAAGCTGCATGAAAAGGGAATGTGGACCAGCAGCGAATTTCTGCATTTCAGCAACAGCCTGGCGGCTGCCGGGGATGAGCTGCAGCGCTTCCGCGCCCTGCAGCGCGTGGCCCTGAATACCATGCACTCGATTGTGGGCCAGCGGATTGGCGCATTTCAGTCCGTGCAGCCGGTCCTTCCTCAGCCCTGCCTCTCCAGCGCGGGGCTTAACCAGTCGGCTGAACGGCACTCGGCGGAGCTCGGGAAGCTCGCTGCCCAGCGTGAAGCCCTTGCCTATAACCGCGAGATCGGCGCCGGCAGCAGCGTGAATGCGGCCCTCCACCTGGGCCTGGGTTACACCAGCGAACTCGCCAACGACAGGCAGGGCTACGCCGCCACCGCTGGCGTCAGCATCAGCATGCCGGCCGGCTTTCAGGAAGCCGAACGCGCCAACCGTGACCGGCTCAATGCCGCCCTGGTGGTGAACCAGATGCTGAGTGAGCAGGCGCGCCTGGATCTCCAGCTCGACACCGCGCAGGCATACGAAAACCTCCAGCTCGCCCGGAACCGGCTGGAGGTGGCGAAAAGCCAGGCCCAGACAGCCCGCGAAGCCCTGCGCGAAGCAAAAATGCAGTTCGAGCGGCTGCCGCACCCTGTCTTCAATGAATTGATGCAGAAAATTTCCCAGGAATATCAAGCCGCCCTGGCAGAAATCGAAAGCCACAGCCAGTCGCTGCAAAAAACCAGCGACCTTCTGCTGCTGGCCCCCGACAGCTGCGCTGAAGCGGATTCAGAGCAGCCGGTGCCACGTAGCTAGGGAACCCCTGAACAAGTACGTGAGGTCATTGCGAGCGTAGCGAAGCAATCTTGTTTTTCAAAGAGTTGCGAGATTGCTTCGTCACTTCGTTCCTCGCAATGACCACTTGTTCAGGGGTTCCCTAGCAAGGGCTAATGGGTGACAGCTTCCGCGTCCCTGAGCGCCCGTATGCGCCACAACACGCGGGCAGCCCACGCCAGCCCGGCCAGCATGAGCAGAACGCCGAACCAGTAAATGATGGCGCCATAGGACTGCGCTTGCTGCACTTTGCCAAATACGTCGAGGAGGTAAATCCAGTCATGAGGGCCATCCTCGCCCGTCCGGCCGCCGAGCAGTGTCAATTGCGGGCTTTTTGCGTCATATATGTAGGCGGCCAGGTCCATCATGCTGACGCCGCACCACCACACACCCAGCGCCGCGCCGAAAGGATCGCGGTTCTGCCACAACACGGTGGCGGCAGCGATCAGCGGCAACATCAACTGGAAAAGGCTGCCGCCGAGAATCGCCATGAACTGGCCGAAGGGCATAAAAAATACATGCCCGGCCTCGTGAATCGGCAACAAAATGGCATGCATGAACGAACTGCCCATTTCCCCATAGCGGTAGTCCATCAAGGCCAGACGGATGCCCCAGACGAGAAACATCAGCAGCAAGGCGGCGCGGCCATAAAGGTAGCTTGCGTCGACGTGCTCCGGCACATGTTCCAGACGCTCCCGCAGCGCCGCGCGCCAGGCCGGCTCCCCGGTTTCTTCCGCTGTGCGCTGGCTGAACGGCACGAACGCATGGCGCTGCGCCCATTTCTCGAAAACCAGGCCGCATTCGGGGCAAATTCCCGGCGCAGCGCTTTCGCCAGGTGAACGGACGTGGCCACATTTTGGGCATTTCGGCAGATTCATCGCCATTCCGGCTTAAAAATTATCATGGCCACAATACATCGACCGGCAGAACGAACGGAAGCATTTTGTGCACGCCGGGCCACTGCTTGCCCAGCAGGCTGGCAATTCGAAAATCATGAATCTGACGTGCCGGCCTCTGTGTAGCTGTGCGGCAGGATTCTGCGCTGGTTGACATAAAAACTGTTGCCCGCAATCGCCTTGGCTTTCTTCTTTACTTCGGCTGCCACGGTTGCCACGTCGAGATAACTGGCATAAGCGCCAGGCTCGATCTTGACCGCGCCGATGGAGAGGCTGGTGAGGCCGAAGAATTCCATTTCCCCCTTGCGGTTGGTGGCAGTATAACCACCCTGTTCGATATCGCCAGGAGGAAAGAAAGCCTGAATTTCTTTCTCATAGCGTTTCAGGGCTTTTTCGCAACGTGCTTTCCAATCCTTGCTGCGAAAAATCAGGACAAAATCATCTCCTCCGATGTGGCCGATGAAATCGGTTTCCGGCTCGACAGCCTCGGACAAGAGGCGCGCCGTCAACAGTATGATCTCATCACCTTTTGCATAGCCATAGACATCGTTGAGCGGCTTGACATGGTCCAGATCACAATAGGCAACGAAAAACTCGGCGCGCTCCCCCAGCAGCTTGTCAATTTTCCGGTTGATGGGAACATTGCCCGGCAATTGTGTCAGGGGGTTGGCATACTTCGCCGCCTCCATCTGCATGGCGCTGACTTCACGCATCAGATCCTGCACGGAGCCCATGCCGAGATAGCTCCCGCACCTGGTAATGATGAAACCACTAACCAGATGGCGCGGATCGGCGCGGATCACCATATCGGTCAATTCAGCCAGATTGATGCCCACGTCCATGACAAGTGGATCGGGGTCCATGAAGCGATCGCAGGGCCGGCGGCCGAATAGTTCGTGCCGGAATGGCCGTGCCATGTTATCGATCATGTCGTAGCGGGAAATAAGTCCCACCGGCAAACCGTTTTTGACTACCGCGATGGCACGCAAGCTGGCCTCGGCTTCAAACAACTTGAAAACCTCCTCGGCTGGGGTTTCCGTGCTGACTGGCGAGCGCTTGATCAGCAGCCGTTCGAGCAAGGGAATGAATTCCTGCGGTTTACTAATGGAGCCGCAGCTCTTGCTGATCGCCTGGCAGGCAGCGGCAGACAACTTGTCACAGGGTTTGGAGGTGAATTTCCCTATGAAATCGCCCGAAGCCAACTCGATACCAAGCCCACGGATCTTATGGAGTTGGCTCGATGTGGTGATGCCTTGTGCCAGCACCTGCCTGCCCCGCCTGGTTTCGATCTCGATCAAGGTGCGCAGACGTTCAATCGATGCAGCCTGGAAATCCATGTCCTCAAAATGTTGTTCATCCAGCAACAGCACGCTTGGCTGCCAATCAGCAAGAAAAACGCTCTCATCCAGAGTGCATCCTATCCCCTGAGCAGCCAAGCCAAATCCGAGATGGCGCAATTCCTTCATCAGGTTTTTGCTGGCCGAATGGCCAATCGGCCGCAAGAAGGGTGAGCTATGGGGATAGACCAGTATCACTCGCTGCGCCGGGACTTCATGCTTTTTCAGTGCTTTCACCAGGAGATGCGCAATTTCATCACTGAAATCACCCAGGCAGATTTCGGGGAGAGGCAACAGCAGCTCGCCCGTGATAACGTTGTTTTTGAAGCTGGACAACACGGATTCGAAATAGCGGCTGCTCAGCTTGTCTACCAGGCCCATTTCTCGCGCAACAGCGAAATAGTGCGCCATATCCCGCATCGGGCTGTCCGGAGGGCCATACACGCGGGCAAAATAGCCAAATACCTGGCATGACTTGAGCGAAGCGACCTGTCTGAATCGCGTCGAAAAATTTCTCGAGGCGATCGCCTGCTCCAGCTCGCCTCTGCACAGTTTGATGTTTTCAGCTACTTTTTCTTTACTGAGCCTAGCGAGATTCATGGTATGGCCTTGGCTTTGTGAGTGCTGCCAATATTTCTCAATGGAGCGAAGCAATCTTGTTTTTCAGACAGCGTCGAGGCGATACTATTTATTTAATGTGACCACATGTAGGTTGGGTTAGCGGCTTTACGGATAATTCGTGCCGGATCAATAATCCTATAAAAAGCAGTTAACCACGGAGTTCACGGAGAACACGGAGTAAAAACCATAGATTGCATGATGTTTGGCATTCACCCCTTGGGTGAGGCCATATATGACCGCAAACCGCTTTTCTCCGTGCCCTCCGTGGTTATCGAACTTAGGTTTCCAGGATAAGTCAGGGTGCTATTTATATTGCCGCGAATCGACCAGAATGCTGCTGCATCCGCATTTAGCGCGGATTTTGCACGGGTGTGAATTTTTCCTCATCCCGCCTGTCCCGATAATCCTGCAACAGATTTTCCGCCTCGACACTCTTCATCTGGGTAAAAGGTTCGGCCTGTAGCAACGCGCCGAATATGCCCTTGGACTGATACTTGTCCATCAACTCGACATTGAGCTGGTGGAGCCTGGTGTTTTTTGTCTCGCACGCCTCGACCTGGCGGGTCTGGCGCGAAACAGCGGTCTCCAGACGCACGATTTCCTGATCCTTGCGTTGCAGCGTCTGCATCGCTTCCGCTTGCTTCTTCGTCATCTCCTGCAACTCACTGGCGGACTTCTGGAGCTTGTCCGAGAGCTCGTCCTTATCCTTGTTCATGCCTTCCATTTTCTTGTCCAGGGTGGTCAAGCGGGCATTTGCCCTGGCCGCGCCGGATTCAAGACCAAGCGATTTCTTCTTCATCTCCTCCACCTGTCCGGCCAGCACGGACTTTTCCTGCTCCAGCGAGGATTTCTGCTGCCGAACCTCATTCAGTTGCACCTGAACACGACGCAACGCCTGCCGGTCCTTTGACTCCTTGTTGTTGCCTGCCATTGCATCGGGCAACCAGGAAACGGCCAGGAATGCCACAACCGCCCCATGGCGCAACAAACGTAAAACCATTATCTTCCGGTTATTCATTTTAGAATTTCGCATTCAAGTCCATTTGCAGGGTATCGATCGCCAAGGTAGGTCCGTCGATCTGGTTGCTGCTTAACCAGCGAAGCGACATCCAGGTGTTCTTGTCCAAACCGTAACTTCCGCCGAGGAAATAACCCTTGGCGTTGGTGCCGCCGAGGTGGAAGTCCGAATCGGTAAAGGCATCCAGCACGGCATCCTGCTGCAAATAGCGATAGCCGACGAAGGCCTGCCAGTCGTTGAACTTCTGGATTTTCGGATAGCCGAGGGTAAGCTGGGTCTGATAGCCTTTAACCTGCGGGGCAGGGGCCGACAGGCCGGTACGCTGAAGAATTTCATTCTGGTCGTATCCGATATTCCTGACGTAGTCCGCTGTGACGATGACATGAACCGGATCGAATGTTGCGACATCCATGGAGGCGGTCAGGTTGATCTCCCTGAATCTGGAAGCAAGTTTGGGGCTTGCATCCGTAGCCGTCATGAACCACGAGTTGCCTTTCTGGCGGAACTGTGGCCGGGTGTTGTCAAAATCCAGCGCTCCAACCGCAGTGTCCGGTATTCCTTCCACATGCTCGTAATCGTAAAGCGCAAGTCCGATCTTGGCTGACGATCCGGATAATCCTTTCCACTCCATTCCGCCCTGGACGCCGTAAAGCCATTTGCTGGCGCTTTTGTCGTTGGTGGTCGGCGCGATATCCTGCAAGGGGAAAGCGCCCATGGTCAGGAAACCGGTATAGGTATCGCTGAGTTTTGGCCGCAAGCTGGCGGCAATGCCTTCGAAATTGAGGTCCTTGTCCCACACCAGATCGGTGCCAAACCAGGGGTTGGCTATCCGGCCGCCGGAAATGCTCAACCAGTTGTAGGGATCGACCTTGAGATACGCCCTGTCGACCCAGACCGAATATTTCTGGGCCGTGTTGCCAAGCGTCTGGTTGGTGGAAACCGCATCCTGGTTATTGCCCGTGGCAAGACGAATGCCTGCGGTGACGGCATCGGAAACCTTGGCCTGCATCCCCAGGTGCGCCTGGAGGCGCAAGCGATTGCGGTCTTCGCTAGAGTTGCCGATAGTGCTTGTGGAACTGGGGAATCCATACCAGTAATCCAGTTCGAGCGGGTCCGCGTTGCCTGACGGATAGCTGTCGCCCTGGTAGCGCAGCCGGAAATCCCCTTCCCATGAAATGCGGCTCAGCCACCCGGGCAGCGATCCCGGATCGCCCCAGCGCTCACCTCTGGCCTGCGCCAGCACTTCCTGCTTGATCTGATCACGCATTTCGCGCTTGACCGTTTCAGGCACATACGCAACACGCACCACGCCCGCATCGGCCTTCTTCTGTTGCGCCACCTTCTCCACGGCCGTTTTTTCGGCCTGGAGCACCAGGGTATCGGCCTTTTCCCGCGTCAACACACCCTGATCGACCAGCATGTTGATTAGATTCAGCGTTGTCAGCTTGAGCGTTTCGAGCTCTTCCCGCTCGCCAGCCCAGCCCGACGGAGCGGCGAATGCCAGCACCAGGCTGGCGGTGATCAGTTTCAATTTCATGTTTTGCTTCATGTTATTCGAACCCTTCTGTTCCCTGATTTTGTTTGGAGCACTGATAAATCACGATTCATCAGCAGCCCCCTGGTGCTTGTTCAGCCGCTGTTCCATTACCGGGAACTGATGCGCAGCTTGATCGGTTGCGGCATGTCTTCTGGTGGCTCTTTCAAGCCCTTGAGACGCTCCAGGGCAGACTCTATCGCACTGTCGATCTCCGCCTTGCCGGAAGAGCCTGCCAGCTCGTAGCGCTTGATGCTGCCGTCGGAATTGACCCACAGCTTCACGATTGCACGGAACTCCCCTTTCGGCTGGTTCCGCGTCATGGCATCCTGGATCGCCTGCTGGATTGTACCGGTGTACCAGCCAAAGCGGCTGCCGCCACCGCCGCCGATCAGGCTCTTGCCACCCTTGTTGGCGCCGAGTCCAAAGCCGTCCGTACCCGCCGTACCCGCCGCGTCCAGCGCCAGACTCTGGCCGGGCGGCGGCTCATCGGGTTGCGCATCCTGCTGCGGCTCGGGAATATTCACGTCCTGCTTGATTTCCTGTTTCTCGGGTTCCGGCGGCTTCTCTTCGGGCTTGGGAGGCGGCGGCTTGAGGATGGAAATCTGCTGAACCCTGGGCTTGTCCGGCTTGTCTTCATTTTTCATGAAACTGCGGATCATCAGCACCACGGCAATCATGAACAACAGCAGCAATATTCCGCCCGCCAATACGGGCAGCCGGCTCCGCAGGCTCTTCTTGGTTTTCATGTTGGCGCGCCTATCTGACCAGCTTCTGCGTCACCAGGCCGAGATGTGTAATGTCCAGCCGCCCCATCAGGTCAAGCACGTCGATAACCTTTTCGTACTGCACCTTGGCGTCACCCTTGATCACCACCGGCAGATCCGGCGTGATGGCCTTGTTTTGCCGCAACTGGCTTTCCAGTTCGCCCATCGTGACCGGGTAGGTATCGAGAAAAATCTGGCCATCGTCGCGGATCGTGATCGCCTTGGTCTTCGGTTTGGCGAGGTTGGGTGTGGCACTCGCCTTCGGCAGGTTCACCACGATACCCTGCACCGATGCGGTGGTCATGATGATGAAAATGATCAACAACACATACGCGAGATCGAGCATCGGCGTAATGTTGATCTCGTCGTATGGTTCGTTACCTTCCTGAGCTTTCATTTATGCCAAGCCCCTTTAGCTATGCGTTTCCGCGATACGGCCGACGAATTCATCAACGAAAACGTGCATGTCCGCAGTCAGGTTCTTGATCTTGCTGCCCAGGTAGTTGTAACCGAACAGTGCTGGAATCGCGACGACCAGGCCCGCCACCGTAGCCACCAGCGCGGCGGCGATACCGGGGGCGATGGCGGCCACGTTCACGTCGCCGGTAGCGGCAATCGCGGCGAAGGTGATCATCACCCCCACCACCGTACCGAGCAGGCCGAGGAAAGGTCCGCCGCTGATGGCGATGGTAAGCAGCACCATCAGGCTGTTGAGTTTCTGGGTTTCCCGCACCAGGGTTGCATCCAGGCTCGACTTGATGGCATCGATAGCCTGGGGCGACAGAACCTTTTTGTGCCGGTCCGCCTTGCTGCCGAAGCGGTGAATCAGTTCCTGCGCACCGGTATGGTAAATGCGGTAAAGCGTGGAATTCTGGTAGTGATCGTGCTTGCCGAACAGCGCGGTGCTCAACGCGGATTCCCGCAGATCACTGTCTTCATCGCTATCGGCCTGATCGAGCCGGGTCGTTTCGCTGAGCTTCAGTTCGTGAAATGCGGCGACGAACTGCCTGTTGTCTTTCTCCGCCCTGTTGATCACCAGCGCCTTGACCACCATCACCATCCAGCTGATGGCAGCCATCACCATCAGAATCGCAATCACCACCCAGCCATCCAGCGTCACCGAATGCAGAATCGTGGTGACATAGGAAGCTTCGCCACTCTCGCCGCTCTCACCGCTTTCCGGCTCGCCGATGCTCACCATCTGGGCATCGGGGCCCTGCCCTCTGGCATTCACTTTCACCCAGTCCGCCGTGCGGGCCACGTTTGCCAGGCCGAGTTCGTCGAGATCGCCGCTGAATCCATTGCCAACGACTATTTCGCCCTGAATTTCAGGCAGGCTCGCATCGATTGCGGCAACTTCCTTGCCATCCACATAAACCGTCAGGCGTTTCTCCCCGGCCACTGCGACATGGTGCCACTGGCCTGGCGCAATCTCGGCGGTACGTGGCGTCTCCTTGGCGCCTTCACCCGCATCCGCCAGCGCATAGACCTGAGTTCCTTCCATGCCAACGGCAATGCGCTTGCCTCCCTCGCGCAGCTCGAACAACAGCGCACCCTTCTGCGGTGCGGCGATTTTCACCCAGGCCGAAAACGTAAAGCCGTTGCTGCCGCCGAACTTGAGGGAAGGCGCTGCCGGAATACTCATCAAGCTGCTGCCGTTGAAGCTCGCGCCCGAACCGATCAGGGAGCCGGTATTGCGCGTTGCGGTGAAACGTGCGGAATTGTTGGCATATGCCGTCTGGTCTTTAGGCGCGCCGTCATTTTCCGAGAAATGGTAATTCGCCACCTGGTTCACGTCGAACAGGGCCTTGGCATCTTCGCCAGTGCCGACTTTCTCGTTGCCGTAGTACATCCAGATGTAATCGGTTTTCGAGGCCGGCTTCAGGTTCGGCACCTGCACCCAGATCAGCGCAACATCGTTTGCCGCATCGAATTTCTCGACCTGGTACTGGAGCGGCGTCTTGTCATCCGCCGCCACAAATCGGATATCCCCTCCATCCGGCTTGACATCGGCAAACATGAAATTGCCGCTGTGCAGACGCACCAGCACCAGGGATTGCGGCAGCGCCTGCTGGATGGCGGACCCGCTTTCCGTGGTATCGAGGGTAATTTTCTTGCGCCCCCCCCAGTCTCCATTGCCAAATGCGAACGCTGTCAAGGGGTTGATCGTCATGGCGGCAAGCACAAACGCAAGCGCTGCGGTAATGGTTTTTTTGAAGGTTGTATGCATCGGTCTATTTTCCATTTTCTGTATTACAAAGCTATGAAACCGTTAAGGAAGCGCAGACTCAATCGTCATTGCGAGAAGCGAAGCGCCGAAGCAATCTGCAATTTATTGATTGCCAAAAAACAAGATTGCTTCGCTGCGCTCGCAATGACGGGGCTACGGAATAAATCAGCGGCTCCTTAAGGAACTGAGGAACAACGTGGTCATTAATCACCCAGACTGATCACTTCGACCGTGATAAAAGTCGGCCGGAAATCCGCCATGGCCTGCTTGATTTTTTGCAGGCTCTCGGAACTCGTAGTCAGGCCCCTGGTGACTTCGCTGGCAGCCCCGCCATCGGAAATAGCGGTAACGCCGCTCATCCCCGCCCCCAGGGCGCCGCTATGCGCTACCGGAACCCCCGTTGCCACACCGCCGAACTGAATGTTCTCCGCGCCCACCACGTGCAGCGCCGCGATATTCAGGTCGCCTGCCGCGCGAATGCCGGCATCGCCTGCATTCACCGTCCCCATGGGCGCGATCAGATCCGTTCTGCCGGCACTGATGCCGGGTTTCGCCAGCAGCACGGCAATACCGCTGCCGCTGACGGCATTGCTCGTATCGACGGTGACCAGGCCGGTTTTTGGATCGGTGGTGATGGTGGGGGGTGGCGTGGCGCTCGCCGTCTTCGAGCCCTTGCCGGCGTCGATGTCGCCCTCGGACGACCAGATCAGGATATCCCCGCCGCCCAGCGTGAACACCCGCGACTGGTTAACCAGGAAATTGCCGCGCGAGAAACTGCGGATGCTGCCGCCATCCACCGTGACAATCCCAAGTTCCGGGGCCTTCTTGTCGACCCCGGTAGTGCTGGACAGACCGGCATTCACCAGCCCGCCCGGCGCCATGAGATCGATGCCGCCACCCTGCACGGTCTTGATCTGGCTGAAGAACAGGTTGATGTCCCCGGGCGACGTGGCCGCCGGGAACAGGGCTGCCACGGCATCAAAGCCGCGATCGTAGTTACCGCCCTTACTCTGCTCTATCCCCGCCTGCTTCAATTCATCGAAGAACATCCGGCGTATTTCCTGGGCATAAACCACGGCGGCCGGAAGGGTACTCTGGCCGTAGGGGAACTTCGCCGGATCACCGAATGCCGCCAGCGCCTCCGCTTCTGTCAGCGCTGGCTGTTTGAGCGAAGTGCGCACATAGTCAGCGAGTTCCCGGCGCTCAGCGGCACTGAAATATTTCTCCACGAACAGGCTGTAGGCCGCCTCGCCCGCCACGCCCGCGCTCACCGCGATGCTCGCGCCGCCATGCGGCAGGGCGGCATTGTCGAGATTGCCGCGGCTGACGAGGCCATCCGAGGTGCCAAGATCCACATTTCTGCCGGCGACCACCTCCAGCCGGCCCGGTCCGCCGATCGTCACGCCCTTCTTGTCGTTTGTCACAATGTTGCCGGCAGCATCCAGGGTGGACGCGATCAGCACGTCACGTCCGGCGGTGAGGCCGGTGACGTCGGTGCTCGCCAGATTCTGTGCGATCAGGTTGAAGTTGATGATGTCCTGACCGGCCACCAGTCGCGACTGTTTTGGGAACGTCATCTTGTAGGCGAAGTGTGAAGCATCGTCCTTGCTGCTAATGTCCCCCTCCAGCGCATAGACGCGGATGGGATTGTTGTCTCCCTCATGCAGCATGGTGCTGAAAGACAGGTCCTGGGAAGGCAAGGGAATGGTTGCAACAGGGAAAACACCGCCATCGGTAAAGGAAAAGATGGGTGACGACAGCAAAGCGGGATCGGCGTCGGAGACGGTCAGATTGCCCGCCAGGATGACTGAACCATTTGCCAGCAACTCCAGATTGCCCGTTGCCGAAGGGAACAGGGTCAGGGCATTCACCGTAACATCCCCTTGCAGCGCGGCGGCCCGCAGGGTGGGCGGGTAGACGCTCAGGCCAGAGCTATCGGCGTAAAGTTGCGGCGCCGCTGCCTCGATCGCGGCGGTGTCGTTGAGAAGATTGACATCCCCGGAGAGGGAGTTGAGGCTGACCGAGCTGTCCGCCGCGTAGGTGTAGAAGTAGGCATGGGCTTTGTCACTAATGAGAGAGGAAGAGCTCTTGGTATCCCAAGGAATCTGCCCCACGACCGTGGGATTGAGCACCGCGCCGATATTCAGGCCGCCACCCGTCCGCACCTCGAACTCACCCCGGCCCAGGGCGAGGATGGTGTAAAGAGTGGTATCGCCCTTCAATTGCTTCGTCCATGGCAGCAAGGCCCCCCCCGCGCTGATCGTGCCCTTGCCCTGCCCCACGTAGAACAAGCCGCCCGCAATATCCCCGCCGGCGCGCACCGTCAGGTCGCCGCCGCCATTCACATGGAGATTCGACAGCAGGGCGGGGTCGCCCGCCTTGCCGCTCATCCACCCGGTGGTGGGAATAACCACCGACAGGTTGTTGATATTGCCGCCGGCTACCACGCTCACATCGCCGCCGCCCAGCGCGCCGACATTCTGCTCGAACTCGGGGAAATAGACGAACCAGGATGTGCTGAGGTTGGCGTAGCCGGAGGCAATGTCTTTTGTTGCCGATGTTGTCGGTGTTGCCGACGCAATATTGCCATTGGCATCCACACCGCTACGGCGGAAAAGCCAGTCGCCGATCAATTGCGTGGTCGAATTATCGGCCAGCTTCATTTCCACATCGCCTTGCGCCCGGATGGTGATATCCCCGCCAGATTTTGGATAGTTGCCCGCCGCTGACACCGTCCCCAACAAAAGCCCATACGTATCGGGGTAGAAATTGGCGGGCTGGATCAGGCCCTTGCTGTCTTTCGTTCCGGCCAGCAGGCTGTCCGGACGGCCGGCGGTATAGATCATCGATTCGGCATTTTTCAGTACCACGTCACGGCCTGCCGCGATATCGATATCGCCGCTGCCGGTGCGGATCGCCGTTATTTTGCTGGCAAGACTATTGGTAATAGTGCCATCGTTTGTGGTGCGGGGGATACCCTTCGCGACATTCAAACTGCCCTTGCCACTTTGCAGCAAGGCAAGGGACTCGACTGCCAGCGGGTTGGCCGCCCCCAGGTCGGCGCCCGCCACCAGCCGGTAGGACCAGGACGTGGTGTCGACCAGCGGAGCGCCAACAAACTTCTGCTCCACCGTAAGGTTGATTCCAATTGCTTTCGTGCTGTCGAAGCCGTCTGACAGGCTCTGGTTGATGTTCAGATCACCGCCGGCGCGCAGCGTCAGCACGCCCGGTTCACCGTCGAAACGCCAATTGAGCAAATCCCATACAGCGTCGAGCTCAAGGTCGCCGCTGCTTTTCACCTCGATACCCGGCCTGACATGGAAGTTCGCGACAACGCCAGCCGCGTCGATTCTGCTCTTGATGGCATTCGCATTGGCGTTGTCGCCCGCCGCGCCCATGAAGTCTCTGGCGTCCGTGTACAGCGTGCCGCTCGTGGAGACATCCGCAGCGGAAATCGATGTGCGCTCGTAAGTCTTGTATCCTTCGACCACGACTTCGCTCGCGCCGCTAATGGTGCCGGCGATCTGCTTCACGTTGACATCGGTGTTGCCGTCATTGCGCTTCGCCCGCAGCAGGATGCTGCCGTCCTGCGCGCCGTTGCCGCCGCCATGAACGTCGATCGTGCTGTCCGGCTGGACATCGACCCAGCCGGAGGCGGAAGAGAGCACCACCTTGCCGCCCTGGCCCGCCGTGCCGGCCGCCACGCCTGTCCCGGCAGTATCGTTGCCCGGCTTGGTGGCATAAGCCAGGAGGATGGCGTCTTCTGCCAGTGTCACATCGCCGGACGCATACAGCCCGATGCTGCCGCCCTTGTCGCCGCTCGCATCGATGGTGCCTTTCACGTCGATCTTGCCGTTGTCGGCTTCGAGGGTGAACTGGTGCGCCTTGACCACGTCAGCCGCCGCCACGCTCAGGTTCCCGCTGCGCACGCGCACATCGACTGCTTCGGCGAAACCGCCGCTCGCATTGCCCGCGTCATCGAAACCGGCCGCGATCTTGTCGTTCAGCACAGAAAAACCGCTCTCCAGGGTTGCGACATCGAGGCTGAAACTGCCCTGCAACCCGCTGTTGCCCTGCGTGTCCGCATGGGCATAGCCCTTCAGGCTGCCGTCGAGGCTGGCGCTGCCGGCAACAGCGCTGATCTTGAGCGAACCGGCGTCGCCGCCATCCGCGCCGGAAACATCCACCTGCGCACCCGTTTCGATGATCACGTTGCCGCCAGCGGATGTCAGCACCACGTTGCCGCCCGGCGCATAGGCCACGGTATCGACGAACTGCTTCGCGACTCCGCCCGCATTGATTTGCGCGTTTCCGCCCAGGGTCACGTCCTGGGCCGCACTGGCCTTGAAACCGCCGGCCGGGAGATCGGCCACGCCATCCACCAGGACTGCCCCGCCGCTGCTGTTGATTTCAAAACGGGTGTCGAGCGGCGACGCCGTCTGGCGCAGGGAGGCAAGCAGGCTGTTAAAGTTGCCGAGCAGCTCGTTTTGTTTCTCCACGGACTGCGTGGCGAGATAGGCCGGGTCCAGATACGATGGCCGGGTATAGGCAACCGTTCCGGTCGAGGTAATACTCTGGCGCACGCCCGCGCCCTCCCCGGTCAGGCGCGCGGCCTGCAGGGTGAGGGGGGTAAGCGTGCCCTTTACGTCCAGGCTGCCGCTGCCGGTCCCGGTGATTTCGTTCGCTGCCAGCGTCACGCTGTCGAAGCCCTCGATAGTCACACCGCGCAGCGCCTGAATGCCATTTGCATCGGCCGGCGCCAGACCGCCCTTGCCCAGCACCACTTTCTGCGCTGTCACGCCGAGGCTGCCGTCGCCATTGCCGCCGGGACTGGTGAATGCAGTGCCGCTGAGGTTGGAAAGGGTGAGCGTGTTCGCCGTGATGGAGACGTTCTTCTCTGCCGTGGCGCCCTCGAATCCGCGTATGCCGCCGGATTGCAGATCGAGGTCAAGCTTGCTGTTGCCTAAATCCACCTTGCCATGCATGTCAAGCGTGCTGTAGCTGATGAGGGAAAGACGGCTGAGCGTGTCGAACTGGGCCAGGTCGGCATTGGAGTAAGCCAGCCCTTTGTTTACGTTGCCGACATCGCCGATGCTGATCAGGCTGGAACTCACGCCAAGCGCAGCGGAGTCGCCGAGGATGGTGCTCCCGCTGGCGACCTTCGAATCGTTGGTGGCATCCAGCAGCATGGATTTGGCCGCCTTGACGTACGCCCCGCTCTCCACGGTCAGGTTACCCGTAGCCAGGGCGGTGTCGCTGCCGGGGCGTGCGATGCTGACCTGGTCGCCCGAAGAGACGCGCAACAGCGCACCGTTGCCCGCAATGCTGATGTTTTTCGGTGTGCCGCTGAACTCACCCGACCCTGCTACCGTGGCTCCGGCTTTCACCGTCACCTGATCGCTCGCGGCGAGGATGACTTCCGGCGCGTGCAGGCTGTTCCTGTCCTCCGAAGCCGTGTCGCCAGGCGTGGCGGTATCGGCAACCGTGACATTACCTGCGCCCACCACGACCGTGACCCCGTCGCTGCTGCGGCTACGGATACCGCCGATGAGCAGGCTGGCCGCGCCCAGGTTGTTCAGGGTTTCCACATCGAGCGTCACCGCGTTGGCATGGGTGCCGCTGCCGATCACGATATTGTTTGAACTGATGTCCACCTCCGCGCCCCGCCCGCCGCTTGCCGCGGAAGCCAGGATCGTCCCTTGCAGGATGATGTCTGAAATCCCGGAAACCGACAGCCGGCCTGCATCCGACGGCGCCTGGAAGGCAGGGTTGGCGGCGTAGAAATTACTGGCGTAGGTGTCACTGTATTCCGAGCGGCTGCGCGCCCAGTCACCCGGCGCGACGGAGAAGCCCGAAGCCCTGGAATCGTTGATGCGGCTGCCGTCGTACGCTGTCGTTGTGAGGTAACCAGGCACGATGGTTGTTCCGTCCGCCTGCTTGAAGCTCTGGCTCGCGGACATGTCCCGGTAGCCGGCAACCGGCTTCACCAGGTAGGCCCCGTCCAGCAGCGCGTAGCGTGCCGGCAGCAGGGTATAGTAGCCGGCGGCCAGGCCGTTGGAGGCTGCAAGGTAGATGCTGTCGCCGGGCTTGAGATTGGGGCTGACGCTAATGGGTTTGCCATCGGCGTCTATGGCAGGGGCATGGTATTCCTGATAGTCATAAGGCGCAGCCGATTTCAGCCATGGCAGGATGGCATAGGCAGTCCCGGTGGCCGGGTTGAGCACATCCGTGGAACCGCCCGTGCCCGCGATGAATTCGTAGGCATGCAGGTCGCCGCCGCCGGTCAGGTTGATGGTGGCGCCGCTATCCACATCCACCTTGTCGCCGTCCAGCAGCACGCTCTTTTCGGGCGGGGCGTCATTCAGGGCCTTGCCGCCATATTGGTAGGATGTACCGCTCAGCTGGGTCTGGCCGAACGGGATGATCAGGCCTTCCGCGGAAACCGAGGTCACGCTTCCCGGCGCGAGATGAACCGTGCCGCTGCCATCCCCCAGCACTATCCTGCCGAAGGGCGCCTTGAGCACGCCCTGCTGGTCGATTGCGCCAGCGATGAGGGTCAGTTTCCCGCCTGCGGAGAGAACCGGGCTGTCCAGTCCGGGCGCCCACTGTTTCACCGTGATGGTGCCGTCCGGCTTGGTGCTTCCATCCGGGTTGAGGACGGCGAGGGTGAAGTTGGTGTAGCTCGACGGGTAAATCTGGTTCGCGGTGAACTGCATGTCGCCGCCGCTGCTCAGCCCGGCATCAAGGGCCAGATTTTTAGCATCCGCTCCGGAATTGGTGACCCCCTTCAGGCGAATATCGGTTTTGCTGTAGAGACCGGCTTTGTCGAAGCCCTGCAGGGTACTGGTTCCCTGCAAGTCGATCAGGTTGGCATTGACCGTGAGCAGGCCATTTCCGCTCGTGGGGTTTCCGGCGGGGCTTTGAAGAACATCCGCGATCGGAATGGCATTGCCGGGGCCCATGGAAACATAGGCCGCGGTCAGATTCACTTGATTGCTTGCGCCCGCCTTGTCCTTGAAAACCAGTTCGGGCGCATCGAGCGTGATGCCGCTGCGCAGGGAGAGTTCCGCGCCGCCCCTGAATTCGATCTTGTCCTGGCTGGTCAGAAGCAGGCTGTCGAAACCGCCCGCCTTCACGGCCTCCGCGCTGATGAATGCCTTGCCGTTGCTGTCGGGATTGCCGCCGGGGGCAAGCGTCGCAGGGGCCGAGTTGGGGAGGTACGCCGTATCGATCCAGTCACCCGCCTCCAGCTTCGAGCCGTCGGCGCGCAACGGAATCGACGCGCCCTCGTTCTGCACCACGATGCTGACCGGATCAACCGGGAAGGGAGAGGGCGCCCGTTCGCTGGCGGCCCGCGCCAGCGTCAGCGCCAGCGTACCGCCTGCCGCCTGTCCACCGCCCGGTGCGCCGAGCAGTTTGCCGTCCAGGAACATGCCCTCGCGCGCGGTGATGCTGATCGAACCCGCGTCGCCAGCCACCTGGGTGGGAACGTAAATAGTCTGGCGGCCGTTTTTTTGGAGGATGTCGAGCGTGACCGGCGCCAGGCCGGAAACATCGACCACCGAGCCGCTTTCCGCCACCACATAGCCCACGCCGGCATTGATATTGACGTTGCCGCCACGCAGCACTTCGCCCTGCCTCAATCCCGTGTTGTTGACGGCATACTGGGCATAGCCGGTGGCGCTCAGGCGTGCCGAAGCGCCGAGCCAGATCGACTGGCTGGCATCGTAGATATCGCTTAATTTGTCGAATGCATTGAGACTCAGGCCGATCGTGCCGGCCGGGGCGTCCACGCTGCCCAGCACGGTCAATTGCTTGCCCGCGGAGAGATTCACGCTGGCGGCCGGGTCCACACGGATTGCGGCGCCCTGCTCCAGGGTGAGGACGCCGAAATAGCGGTCGCCCGCGGACAGGGAAATGCTGGCCGCCTGGCGTTGCGCCTCGGGCAGGAACATCGCCTGGCTGAAACCGTAAACACCGGCGCCGCTACGCTGCTTCTTCGCATCCTGATCGAGCACCAGCCTTGCCGCCTGCGGGCGCACATCGCTGCCGGCGGCCACTTTCAGGCCGTTCTGACCGTTGACCGTATAGCTGGCAAAACCGCCCTTGCGGAAAAAATCTGGATCGAGATTCAACTCGCCGCCGGGCGTGGCAGAGGGGGTTGCCCCGGCGTCCGGGGCAATGCGCACAGACTGTGCGCCGAGGGTGAGGGAACCGCCGCTGCCGCCGCTCAACTGCGTGCCCACGCCGTAACCGCGCAATTCGCCGTCGAGCACCATATCCGGCGCATTGCCGCTGCCAGGCAGGATGGAACCGCTATTGATGGTGATGCTGCCGCCCTTGCCGCCCGTCAGCTTGCCGCTGGCATCCGCTTTCGCACCGCCAGATACGTCGATCAGGCTACCCGCTGCAAGTGTCACGTTGCCGTCCGGACCTTCTGCATTCAGGCTGACGGAACCGCCATTGATCAGCAGCGGGGCCATATCCGTGGGGGACGCGGCGGCAGGCGTATTGTTGATCCATGCGCCGCTGGCGTCGAGCGTGCTGTCCGGGCCAAGCGTGATGGCCCCAGCGGTGCTCTTCAGGGAAATTTTCCCGGATGGCGCGCTGATGGATCCGGCAATATCGACCGCGCTGCCTTTCAGGGTAACGCTGCTGCTTACAGCGGCACCCTTGCTCATTCCGCTGCTCGGCGTCACGTCGAGGGATACGCCCTCGGGCACGCGAATCTTGCCGTTGCTTGTGACCTCGAGGCGGCCTATGCCGCCATCGCGCAGGAACCCGGTCGAGATGGTCAGGGTTTTCCCGCTTTGCGACTCGCCATCCGGCGTAAAGCCGGACGGCAGCAACGCCTTCTGCGCCGCGAACATCACCGGCATGTAAGCCGATGCGGCCAGATTGCTGATATTGCTGATATCGACGATGGACAGCTTGCCGGGCAAGGGATTCCTGCCTGCGGCCAGTTGCGTCGGCCCCGCAGCGGCCTTGCCGAGCAGGGTGCCGTTCAATGCCATGCCGAAGCCGGAAAAAGTGGCCTGACCTGCGTTCTGGCCCTCCCGGTAAGCCGGGGAATAAACCCATTGCCCCGGCCCGTTGAATGTTTCCGTCACGCCCCATTTCGCGTGTTCGACCGTGAAGGTTCCGAGAATGCCGCTGTAAACCAGGTCAGGCGACGCCGTCGCGACGTCGTACACCCTTCCGTTGGAAATGAACTTCGAATTGGCCCTGACCGCCCCGCCGGAATAGTCGATGCTGCCGCCGGAAAAGTTGACTGTCGAGCCTTCGCGCAGGACGATGTCCCCTTCCGACTGCATGGCGACCGTGCCGCCCGCGCTGGTCTTCTCGCCCGCCGTCCTGCCGATCTGCGCCACATAGCTGGAGATATCCAGCAGCGAGGTTCCCTTGCGGATATCCACCCAGACCGTTTCGCCATAAAGGGGGCTGTCGCGCAACAGCGGGTTGTCCTGCACCACGCTGCCGCGCAGTTCCACCTCGATGACGTCGCGTTCCGCCGCCACCTGCACACCCTCGGTGCCCGAGACATCGATCACGCTGCCCGCCGCCATGTAAACGCGCGAAGCATTGCCCAGTTCCGATTTGGCCGCATTGAAGTCGGTGCCGTGCGTCTGTGCGGAAAGATTGACCAGGCCGCCAGGCGCCCTGATCGAGCTGTTCTCCAGCATGGTTATGCTGCCGCCCACCACGTCCACGATGGAGGAATGGAAAGCCTGCGCATCCTGAATCGTGTTCACGCTGAGCGTCTTCTCGCCCGTTGCGGACAGCGTCTCGGAATAAGTCTCTTCAGGCAGAATCTCGATCGTGCTGCCCTGGCCGAGCTCCACGCTGCCGGTGTTCGATCCGAACTTGCTGTTGGCATCCATGGTATCCCGCGCAAGCAGCCGCACCGTACCGTTCTGGTTCACCGACGTGGTCGCGGAAATCCGTCCGCTCTGGTTGATCGCGTAGCCCACCAGGGTGACGTTGCCGCGCGGCGCATTGATCAAACCGTTGACGAAGTTCGATACCTCGCCGCGAACCGGAACGCCCTCCTGATCCTTGTAAGGGTCCACCTCCACCAGGAAACCGCGATAGCCATTTTCCTGCGTGGTTCCTTCACCCGATGCCGGCGCCGAGCCCAGATAAACGGTAGCGCCCGCGGCCAGCACGGTTTGCCCGCCGGGCGTGGAGATGCTGCCGTTGTTGGCCACCCTCGGCCCGAGCAGCATGACGAAACCGCCCTCGGCCGCATTGATGCTGGCGCCGCTCTCGACCCGCACCAGGCTCGAGAGAAAACCTTCCTTGCCGCTCAAGGCAGCCAGGCCGGAACTGTCGCCATCCCAGTTGAACGGGTGGTTCTGGTTCATATCCACATTGGGAAGCAGGCCCCTGGTGAAGTCGCTGTCGCTGATATTCAGGGCCGAGGCAACCAGCGCGCTGACGTTGATCTGCGCCCCGCTGCCGAACAGGATGCCGTTGCGGTTGATGAGGTAAACCTGGCCGTGATCGGCCGTGATCGAGCCATAAATCTGGCTCGGATTGGCGCTGGGGTCGAGCACCCGGTTCAGGGTCACGAAATCCTGGCCCGGCTGGGTGGACCTGAAGACCACCGCGCTGTCGCTGGCGATATCGAAGTTATTCCACTCCAGGATGGCCCTGGCAGTGGATTGGCTGATGGTGCCGGTATTGCCGGTGATGTCGTAGACGGCATCCGTTTGCGGGCCGGATTTCACGGTCGGCTGCTGATAGGATGGGGCGCCCCCGGGGCGATTGGGTAGCGTGCCGGGCAGCGGGGCCAGCAAGGCCGGAGGCACCATCGGCGCCGCACCGGCGATCTCCGCGCCGGCCAGCCACAGCACCCCGCTGGCCGCCAGCACTGCCGCGCTGGCGCTAGCGGTAAAGCGGGGAATGCGCGGAAGCGCCACGCGAGGAGTATTGCTGCGACGCATTGTACGATCAGAATCCATAAGCCAGCCGCGCATGTACATGGTTGTCCCCTGCCATAGTGTAAGCACCATCCTTGAGGGGACGCGCCAGGTCGATATCGAACATCAGGCCGTTAAGCATTTTGAAGCGCAGCCCGAGGCCCGCGCTCGCCAGTGAGAAGCGCTGCGTCTGGCCGGGCAGCGGGTCGCGCAGTCTGAGCTCGGCGCCCTCCACAAAGGCCAGCGGGAAGAGCTGGTTAACCGGCCCTTCCCCGCCGCTCAGCAGGTTGGCTGCGCGCAATTCGAGGGAGCCGCGCACGGCGTTGTCGCCCATGCGTTCCGATTCCAGATAGCCGCGCACGCTTTCCGCACCCCCGGCAGCAAACTGCTCGTTGCTGATCAGCGCCTGGCTGGCGATCTGCATATCCATCCTGCCGAACAGGCTCCAGCCGCGCGGCAGATTCTGGGTGCGCTGCACGTCGCCCTTCAACACGAAGAAGTTGGCATGCGCCTTGTAGCGCTTGTTTTCAAAATCCGCTTCATTGTTGCCGAAGAGACCGCGCAAGGCGAAAGTGATCCCCATGTTGTACTGGGTCACCCCCTTCTTGCCGGGCAGGGTGGCGCTGTACAGCGCCATCATCGGAACATAGGTGATGGGGGTGTTGATGCTGTCCGCCCCTTGCAGCACCAGGGTTTCGCCGAATGACTTGTAATCCGCCCCGAGCGTGAGCGAATGGAACAAATTCTGCCGCGACGGCAAGGAGAAGATCGCCCGCAGCCCATAAATATCGCCGTTTCCGATCACGTTCATGCTGCCTGTCGTGGCCACGTCGCTGCGCGAGCGCACCGCGTAGGCGGCGAGCATGGTTTCGGGCGTGAGCGGCATCAGGTACGAAGCCGAGAGAACATTGCTGTCCTTGATGTTTTCCGGCGCTACCTGCGCATTCAGGGTCAGGCTGTGCTGGCGCTGCCACAGGTTGTCGTAGCGCAGCATCGCCGCCAGGCGGGTGCGGGTGGTATTCGGGCTATAGCGGTTATTGAGCTCGATGCTGCCATGCAGGGGCGGCTTGTCGTCCACCTTGAGATCCACCTCGACCGTGCCGGGCGACTTGCCAGCGCGCAGCACCGGCGTCACGCGGCGGTCAGGCGCCGTATTGAGCGCGGCGAGTTCCTTCTGCACGGCGGGGAAATACGGCACCCCCCCCTCCGACAGCGAGGGCGCTGCCTCACGGATTTTACCCAGCGAGTAATAGCGCGAGCCGACCACCCGCAGGCGCGACACCGTTGCCTCGGTCACCTTGAGGCGAACCATGCCGTTCGCCACGTCCTGCTCCGGGATATCCACCAGCACCGTGAGGTAGCCCGCCGCGTGGTAGGTTTTTTCCAGCGCGCCGCGCGCCTGTTCCACGTCCTGGATGGCTTTGCCCTGGCCGAGGAAGGGATAAACCGCGGTTTCGATCTCGACCGCCGGCAGCACCGTATTCCCCTCCACCTGGAACTCCATCACGTCGAAACGCCCTTCGGCCTGCTCCGCCGCATTGGCGGCAGCAGGCGCAGCGGCTTGCGCAGCGGGCGCGTCAGCCTGTTGTGGCGCTTCAGCGGCAAGGACGGGGTTCGCAAGAAAAAGCGTCGCCAGAGCAAGCAGGCGGCGCGGGGAGAGTGGGGTTGCAGCGATCATATTCATTGTTCTGTCATTGTTGCCGACCAGTGTTGCAGGCTGATTACCGGTTAGCGTCGCGCCAGCGCGCGGCTATCCCGTGCAGCCCATAAATAAACAGATTCCCCCGCCTCGCGGCGGGGGAATCTGTACCAGCTAATTGCACCCGCGCGCTGAATTGCGCGGGCTTGCCGTCCGCTAATTAATACAGCTTGCGGATCGGCGTGCAGGAGTTGCCGTTACGCGTACCGACCATCACGTTGTTGGTGACCAGACCCGTGGTGGTGTTGACAACCGGCGTGTTGCTGCCGACTGGCAGTGCGGAAACGGAGTTGCGCACGCCGATGGAGCTGATGCCGTTCAGGATGACAGGATCACTCGCCTTGGTGATGAACAGGTTCATGAAGTCCTTTTTCAGGCCAGCCGGGGTAGTGGCAGGGTACTGAATGGATTGCTCCATCACGAGGTCATACTTGGCGAGCAGCATGTTGTCCTTGGTCGGTGCGACGCCGTCCAGGCTGCGGAAAGTCCAGCCGTTTTCCAGACCGGCGCTGTCCATGGACAGAATGCCCACTGCACCGTAGCCGCCAGTGGTGAAGTCGATCTTGTAGTACTGCTGATCGCCAGCCTGGAACACAGGCAGGTCTTTACCACCATGCGCAGCGTTGCCTTTATGGGCAGCGGTCAGGCAGTCGCGCACATTGCCGGAAGAAGCGCCTTCCACCACGGTGTAGCCGTCAGCCGGGTTCAGGATGAACGGATCGGCCGCAGTACCCGTGCCGGTCGTGCCCAGCACCATGGAAGCGCTGCTGGCGGCTTCCGCTGGAGGAATACTACCGCTGCCGGCGATGGAGTTGGTCTCACAAGGGAAATGACTGAACACGTTGTTGTAACTGGCCTGGGTGCCGGAACCCTGCACGCGGCGGCAGACGACTACCTGTGTGCCGCCCACGGGAGCGGCGGTTGCGTCCACCAGGGTCCAGTCCTGCACGTCGCCGGTCAGCAGGGCGCCCAGGGCGGCCTTGCTAATGTAGGAGGTGGCGGGCACGCTGGCGTTCACCGGCACGCCGAACATCACGGCATTGGTGCCAAAGTTGGTCAGGGAGGCGGCTTCAGCGGCGGTCAACTGGCTGGCGCCGGGTTCGACATTGTAAGGAGCCTTGAACATGTTGGGTTCGACATCGGACACGCCGAAATCAGGCACGCGGTTAGGCAGGGCAGTGGCGTGGCTGGTGTCTTCACCGCGTGCGGCGCAGGCGTACTTGGTGGCTGTCTGCATTTCGCAAGAACCAGCGCTCACGTTCAGGTTGGCGATACCCTGTTTGCGGGCCACCGGGTCAACACCCCAGACCGAGCCGCCCTTGGCGCGGTGCTGCAGGATCACTTTCTTGCCGGACAAAGTACCGTTGCCGGCCTTGACCGTACCGAAGTAAGCGCGGTAGCCCTTGCCGTCGTCGGAGAAGTGGTCTGTCAGGGTTGCAGTGTTAACAGTCGTGCCGTTATCGTCGTAAAACGTGATGTAGCCGGCATCGAAAATTGCGTTGGCAACACCGCCAAGGATGTTTTGCGGAGCGGAAGCGCCGGACAGGAACACGTCCAGGTCAGGGGTTTCGAATGCGGTCAGGGCGAAAGCCTGGCTCGACATGGCGGCCAGCGCCAGGGCGCAGGATGCGGCGATTTTATTCAGTTTCATGTGTGACCCCTAAAATTTGACAAGACTTCTCAAGATAGAAAAAACCCGGGATAAAACGTCATGCGTGCTGCGTGCTGCGTGATTGCCGGGTGAACCGTTGCCGTCCCGGCAGCCGCAAAACCGGCCGCCGGGATGACACCGCGGTAGCGGCTTATGACTGCATGCGGCGGCGAGCGATGGCGCCGATCATCAGCAGACCCACGCCGAACATGGCCCAGGTGTCGGCTTCCGGCACGGCGGCGGCAGTCATGTAGCTCAGCGTGCCGTCGGTGCCCAGGTTCCAGGTGGAGTTGCCATAGGTATTCGTGAACTGGTTAACCAGGATTTTGGTAGTGCTGCCAGTACCAACCGTGCTGAGCAGGAAGAAATTCTGCGCCGTACCCACATTGCTCATGCTGTGAAAAACAGTTTGTGCACCGGCCCATGTGTCGACATTATTCGTGGGAACGTACGAGCCATCCGCAGGCGTGGCGGTAATGGCGGAATTGACGGCTGTGCTGGTACTGCCGCCAAAAGCTGCTACTGCGCGATCATTGACTGCCATGAGGTACACGTCGGTATTCGCCGCCATAGTCCTCAGTTGCCCGCCGTTAAGGGAACCGATCTGGCCGGAAGCCGTGCCGGTAGGCGCGTTGGTGGTGGTGAGGATGCGGTTAACACCGGACTTGTCCGTAGCGCCGATGCCCCAGGTGATGCCCGAGTTCAGAACGCCGGCGGTCTTGAAGCCGTCGAGCAGGCTGTCGGAGGCAAAGCTCAGGTTGCTGCTGGAGCCAGCAAGAAAGGCGTCAATGGTGATGCCCAGATCTTTGGTGTAAGACATGTTTGCATTGGCGTCGTACACCGACAGGAACATCTCGCCGTTACCGCTTGCAGAAGTGGAAATCGCGGCGCTGGCCTGGCCGGCAACAGCAAGGGCGGCGGCGGCAACGATAAGTTTGAATTTCAATTTCATGGTTCTCTCCCTAAATTAAATCAAGACAAAAAAGTTAAAGTCAAAGTCAAAGTCAATAAAAGTCGGCAGGCTTCATGAGAAACCGGGGCTATTGCAGCCCCCCGTGTACCGGCCCGGCTTTGCCCGTTCCCGGCTGGTCGCGGAACGGAACATCCTGGCCTTTTAGACGGCGGCCCGGCTGTCTTGCATGAAGACCCGTGGCTTTCCGGCCCCGCCTCGCGGCGGGTGTGGCTCAATTCTGGAAGTGGCCTGCACTTGTTTCTGAACAGACATGCGCACCTTACCTGGGGTTTGTTACGCGGCTTACGGACCAACCCCGCGATTTCATAGGCCATTCAGATCATGCTGTCCTGAATACGCCTGTTCATCGGCGATTGCGGCAAGACTAACAAGGGCAGATGACGCGGAAACGATGCGGAAAAATGCGAATATGAGCCGAACGGATCATGGGCCCAATACAAATGCAGTCCATGTAGGTTGGGTTAGCGGCTTTATCGCGTAACCCAACAAACCCAATCTTCAAAACCTGTTTTTGATGTCGCCTAGAGGCGCCTACTTTTGGTCGGGTTTGTTGGGTTACGGCGCAAAAGCTGCGCCTCTTGTACTCGGGCGCTTTAGCCGGGTGAACCCAACCTGCATTCTCTTTAAACCCGGACACTGTGGGAGCGGCGCCAGCCCTCCCCTCAATCCCCTCCCGCGAACGGGAGGGGAGACGATCGCCCCTTCCCCCGCTTGCGGGGGAAGGTTGGGAAGGGGGTTGGCCGCGATTTACGCCCGCATTCGCGCCGGGGGCGGCGCTCCTACATGCACGAGCATGCCAATGAACAATCCTGGTTAAACCCAGATTATCCGTTAGAGATTTGACATGAAGGAAATCAACAGCTTGTAGGTCGGGCTTCAGCCCGAAATTTCGGGCTAAAGCCCGACCTACGATTTAATGGCTTATCCGGGTTTATTTCAGGCACTGCGAATATTGCGTGCTCGCCGCCTGAAAACAGGTGCTGGCGGACGCCATGCCGCTCTTTCTCGCGATGGCAAAGCAGGCGGTGCGCGCACGGATGAATGTGCTGTTGCATTGTGTGTCGCGCTGCTCTTCCAGCGGGAGCTCGCCTGGGAGGGCCGGGTCGGACGCACTCTCGGCCGCGCTCTCGGGCACATTCTGCGGGATGCCGGCTGGCGCCGTCTCGGTGCCGGTCGAGGCTGAAGTCTGGGCGGCGCCGGGCGAGGCCGCATTGCTTGCGGCAGCCACGTTGACCACACTTCCCTTCTCCGCGACGAACCACCATTGGTAATAATGCCGCTTGTCCGCCAGCGCGCCGTCGGCCGTGTCGAAATTGGCGGTTTTGACCGGCACCTCGGCGGACAGGCTGTATACGCCGACAATGCCATTACCGGCGCCCCTGAGCAGGCCCCATTCGGTGCTCTTGGTCATGGGGTCGAGATAGATCCTGCGCAAATAGCGTCTGACGTCGGGATAGCGATCGTCCCGCAGCAGGTTTTCGAGCTTTTGGGGGTACTTCTTGAGCTTGCCCGGCGAATTCTGATAATACTGGTCCAGGGCCTGACGGAACTGGCTGCCGGCGAACAGCAGTTCGCGCTCCTTTTCCCGCTGCCGGACCTGGTGCCATTGCGTTCCCGCCGCTGCCAGGCCAACGCCCATGAAGACCACGAGGAAGAGGACGCCAAGATAGCTGTACCCGCCGCACGAACGGCGCTGCGCCGCAAATTTCAAGGCGTTCAGTTCAGCAGTTTCTCGATCTTCTCACGCGGCAGACCGCCGGGTATCAACCTTCCGTTGGGAAAAATCATGCCGGGAGTGCCGCTGATCGATAGCCTGGTGGCCAGTTCGGCGATTTCCTTGAGCGGCGTTGCGCATTTGGCTTGATCCGCGGCAGGCTCCTTGTTCTCCAGCATCATGCTATCCCAGGCCTTGGCCTTGTCGCTGGCGCACCAGACCAATTCCGACTTGCGCTGCGCGTCAGGGTGAATTTCCGTCAGGGGCAAGAGGAAAATATAGGTGGTCAGGTCATTGATGTCTTTCAGCTCTTTTTCCAGATCCTGGCAGTAAGGGCATTCCGGATCGGAAAACAGCGCGAGCTTGCGCGAACCGTTGCCTTTTACCCTGACGATGGCCTTGTCCAGAGGCAGGCTGGCAAAGTCTATGGTGCGTAGTTGAGCCATCCGTTTCTGGGTAAAGTTGGCCTGGGTTTTCAGGTCAACCATGCTGCCGCCGAAATATCCCACCTGTGCTTTTTCATCGGTGTAGAAGAGGTTGATTCCGTTGACGACCACTTCGTACAGGCCGCCAAACGGCACCCTGGTGATTGCGCCTATCCTGACCTCCGGCATTTTTTCCGCCAGGGATTTCCTGATCTGTTCCACCGCCGGGTCATTCTCGCTCACCGCGACATTGAGTCCGGGCATCTTGCCTTCAATCAGGCTCTTCAGGTCTCCGGCATCGCTTGCAAAAGCGCCATGGACGGCTGCCATCAGGGCCAGGCCTGCAACGAATTGTGTGGCTTTCAACATGTTTTTTCCTTCCAGTTTGAATTCAATAAATAAAATGGGCGGCGCATTTGCCCATGCCCCTTGGCCCCAATGTTCCGTGTCATTGTGCCTTGAGCAGGCCGAAGTTGATCGCCCGCGCAACAGCATGACCGCGGTTGTGGGCGTTCAACTTTTTCAGGGTTTTCTGCACGTGATTCTTGACGGTCAGCGGGCTGAGATTCAGCGCCTCGGCAATCTGCTGATTGGTCTTGCCCAGCTTGATGTAATTGAGTATCTGCACTTCGCGGGCCGTTACGGGCGGCACGCTGATCAATTCGTTGCTGGCTGGAACGGGCTCTTCGTTGCTGAGTACGCGGGAATATGCCGCATCGAGGAATGGCACCAGCAATTGCAGGAGATAGGCGAGGCGCGAACTGAGCGGGATTTCGACCCTGGAAAAGCAGAAATAGCTTTTCAACAGGCCGTCCGGGCCGCGTTGACCATCCGCCGCGGCGTTGCGCAGCTCCGATTTTTCCAGCAAGGGCAGCCATGCTTCGTCGTGATGCAGGCTGCCTGCACCCGTTCCAACCATGCAGGGGTGCCCGGTCACGTTCGAGTGTGAAATCATCCTCGTCAACAGACCATCCTCCGGGTGGCATACCTCCGAAAAACACGCGTCGTCGAAGTAGCGGGAACTGGAAAATCGCTTGAAGTTCATCGGCGACTCGGCTCCAGCCGAAATGCCGCAGACCAGGATTTCATGCGGCACCAGACTCTGCACGATGCCCTGGGTCCAGGAGAAGAAATGATGATGGTTCATCACGCGCAGAGAACTGTCGATCACCGAAACCAGATGTTCCTGGTCTTCGCCCTTGAGCGTGTGATTCAGGTGCCCGTTTAAATGCATGGCGGTATGGTTTTTCCGGAGGCGGCTGGGTAAATGGCGATCAGTTTGCGGCTGCGCCTGCGTTCACCAGCGTGGCCACGAGTTCCGCTCTGCCCATGACGCTTGCCCAGTGCAGCGGCGGGTAGCCATTGGCCGTGAGTTTGACGTTGGCACCCGCTGCAATGAGTTTCTGCGCGATTTCGTCGTGACCTTCGAATATGGCCACAAATAGCGCGTTGGTTTCCTCCTTGTCGGCCTGGTTGAGATCGACCCCTTTGTCCAGCAAAGCGTTCACATAATCGAGACGGCCCGCCTGCACCGCCACCATCAGCGGGCTCCGGCCCTGGGTATCCGTTTTGCCGGCGTCCGCGCCAGCGGCCAGGAGCGCCTGCACATTGGCATCACGCTGGAAAAGAAGTGCGTTGAGCAGCGGCGTGTTGCCCGCATCGTCCCGCACATCGAGCCGCGCCCCGGCCTTGATGAGCAATTGCACGATGACAGGGTCGGCATTCATGGCCGCCGCACCCAGCGGGGTGAAGCCGATGCTGCCCTTGACATTGACTTCGACGCGCATTTCCAGCAAACGGCGCACCATGTTGCGGTTGGCGTGATACGCCGCCATCAGGAGCGCGCTATTTCCACCCTTGTCCTGAACTTCGGGGTTCGCGCCCATTTCAAGCATCATGTTGAATATCCGCGTGTCGTTCCTCGCGGCCGCTTCGATCAGGCTGAGATCAACATCGGTGGCAGCGCCGGCAGTTGCGGAAGATGCCAGCATGAATAAAACCAGGCCGGTGGCAAGCATGTTGCGTCGATATGCTTTCTTGCTCATGTCGGTTTTGAGTTCTTAATTTTTGTCGTGAGCGGCATCATATTTGGAATGCCGTTAACTATTTATGAAGGTTTGATTAAGTTTTAATTCGGGAGGTGTATTTGGCGGTTTTTTCACGTAATCAGGCAGCGCCGAGAGCATTTATTCATGCGCGTTTCCGGTTTCCTGATGAGCCGTTCGGATCATTTTAAATTGGCTGAATATCATCGTTTTGACACGTTTTCATGGTAAGAACAATGTTTTTGCGCCTACAGGAAATTTGACCCGCAAAAAAGTGGTGTTGCTGCGCAACGCTTGGCGGGTTGCTAACCCGCCCTACATTTGATCTGGTCACCCGCGAGGCTTAATGGCTTTCCGGGGTATAGCAAGTAGGTTGGGTTAGGCGCGGCTTTTTGCGCCGTAACCCAACAGACCCAATCATTCCTTTTAAAAACGAGTGGTGTTGCTGCGTAACGCTTGGCGGGTTGTTAACCCGCCCTACATTTGATTTGGTCACTTGCGAGGCTTAATGGCTTTCCGGGGTGTAGCGCCACGCAGCACAAGGCTGCCGCCACGGCTATGGCATGCCTTCCCCCGCCGTTCATGAAATTCATCCATGCCATGAAGAACGTGCTGGATCCCGGCGCCAGATTGGCGTGGATCAGATCATCCACGCTGCCGATCAGCACCAGCGGCACGTCCAGCATGACCGCCAGCAACAACAGCGGCACGCCAGCGACACTGCGTGCAATGCGGGATGCGAGCCCGCTCGCCGGCCAGGCGAATACCAGACCAAGGAAAATCACTGCCTGCTGCAGGGTGTGGCCGGCCAGGGTGGAGCTGCTGACGCTGCCGCCGGGGGGAAGCAGGCGAGACCCGGCGAACAGGTAATTAACCTGTTCGAGACCGAGGCTGTAAACCTGTTCGCCGTGCGATTGCGCGAGGCGGAAATCGGTAATTCGCCAATCCACGGACAGCCAGCCGATTTCCCAGCGATAAACCGGTATCAGCGCATCCAGGCAGGCATTGCCCGCCAGGTAAGCCGCCGCCAGCAGCACACCATAGGCCGCGGCGAGCATGAGGCCGAATTCAGGCAGGCGCGAGCGGTCCATGCGTCCGGCACTCCTTTCTGCCGATCCACCACAGGAAGAACAGGCTGGCCAGCAGGATGATCAGTACCGGCGCCACGTAGCCGTGGAGCAGGCTGAAGGCCTCCGCGCTGTTTCCATGGGCGAAATAGAGCGCCACGATGCGCGCCTGGTTGAGTGAGTAAATCAGCACGGTGCCGAGTGCCGCTCCCTTGAGCTTGGCGTAGCGCGGCATGGGATAGGCGAGAATCGCCGCCAGCAGGAGAAACAGGCTTTCCGTTCCTTCGCAACCGTTCAGCACCGAAAGCGAGCCATGGCTGGAGACGATGCGGTGCCCCTCTGCACGTGCCTGGTCCAGCGGTGCGATCCAGGCGATGGCTGCCGCGCTGGGCTTGACCGTGGCCAGGTCGATAACAACGGTTTCCACGGCGCTGCCGCGAGTCAGGGAGTAGGCAAATTGCAGGGCAAAAAAAAGCACGAGAAACAGGGCAGCGAAATTCAACTCGCGGCGCATGCTGCGTTTGCCGGGAGCGGCGCCTGGCTTGCCCTCTCCGGCAGCGGGATGATCAGGCATGTCCATTCGCGACGGGACTGCGCGCCTCATGCAAGCGGGCGCTCCGGCCTTCTTGAAAATGCCGCGCCCATCAGCAGCATGGCCATGAGGATCGCGCCCCATTCCGGCAGCGTGGGAATATCGCTGTCGGAGTTGCCAAATGGAGCAGCCAGGATCAGAACGGATGCCGTATCGTTGGCGGCCACGCTATCCGTCACATCGGAAGTGACGCCTGCGCTGTTCGTGATGCTGCCATCCGTCAATACATTCGCGACCAGAATCACGGTGCTGCTGGCCCCGTTCGCCAGGGTTCCCAGATTGCACGTCACGACCGGACCGGCGATCAGGCAGGAAGATGAAGCGGACAGCAAATTGACGGATGCGGGCAGGGTATCGGTCAGCACCACGTTGGTAGCGGACTGCGGGCCATTGTTGGTGACCGTCAGGGTATAGGTCACGGAGTCTCCCACCCTGGGGTTGGATGGGGTGACGCTTTGCGAGATGGACAGGTCTGCCTGCGCCGCTTCGTTAAGGTAGAAATTCAGCTGGATGTCGCCGGCCTGGCCCCCCAACCCGTCCACGGCAATCTGGTATTCGGTGCCGGCGTAGGCCTGAAACAGCAAACCGCTGGTGTTGTTGGGGCTGCTGTCGTTGTCGTTGGCGGCGACGGGGGTCAGTCCGCTGACGCTGGCACCACTATAGACCGCCAGCAGGGTATCGAAATAGCTGCCATGGGTATCGAGCGATACCTGGCCGTTCGCTGGCGCCACCCACTTCCACCATAGCGATGCGCCACCGGCATTGCCCGCATGATCGGGTTCGCCGGCCTCCTTGCTGGCAAGTATGCTGTGCCCGGCGGCGGCGCCCGAATTGCCCGTGAGCGGCGCCCGGCTGGCAAACAGGTCGTTGCCTGGCAACGCTGCGGCACGCAGGTTGATTCTGGGTTTCGTGATGCCGTTGCGAGGGTCGGTGATCATCGTCCCTGTGCCGGTCATGCGCGCGATGGTCTGGTCCGCGCTTTCGCTGCCGAACGCGGCACGCAGCACCGCCACGGAACCGGAGATATGCGGCGTGGCCTGGGAAGTTCCGGCATAGCTATAACCGGCGGAGGAAATCAGTGCCCCCGGGGCCAGAATCGTCAGGAAACTGGCGCTGTTGGAGAAACAGGCAACCTTGTCGGCCACGGTGGTCGTGTCAGTGCATGCCGCGAAGCTCATGCTCCCCACGTTGGCATCGTAAACCGCCCCCACGGAAACGGTGCCCGGCGTGCATGCCGGCATGGTCACGCCATTGGTGTAGCCGTTGTTGCCGGATGCGACCACGGTAACGATGCCCGCGGCCTTGGCGCTTGCAATGGGCGTGACATAAGGATTGGTGGCGGCATTGCTGCAGGGCGAGATGTACTTGACGGAATCGCCCAGGCTCATGTTGATGGCGACGAGGTTAAGCGCCGTCCTGTTGGCAATGCCCCAGTCGATGGCAGCCAGTATCAGGGAATCCGAGGTATAGGCGTTGCTTCCGAACACGTTGATCACGGCAAGCTTCGTGGCAGGGGCGACCCCTGCCACGATCCCGGAGACATTGGTGCCGTGGCCGAAGGAATCCAGCGCAACGCTGGAATCTGCGATGTTCTGGTAAAAATTCACCTTGCAACTGGCGGGCACCCCAGGAGTCGTGCACGAGCCCAGGTCTGGCAGGGTGTAGTTCGCGCCGGTATCGATCACCATTACCGTGGTGCCGTTTCCGCTGTCACCCGCAGCGCTAACGAGAGGCTGGCTGATCATGGGCAGGCTTTGGCTCAACTGCGTATATTTTTTCTCGTCCGGATAAACGGCGATGACATCGGGGCGCTGCAGCAGCGTTTGCAGCGCCCCTGGCGTCCGGAAGCGGATGAACGCCATGGGAAGGTGGCTGTAACCGAGAAGAAGTGCATGCTGGCCCTGTGGCAGGGCAGCGAGTACGGATTGCCTGAGCGTTTTGTAGCGGTCTGCCTTGACGGCCTGGATTTCATCGCTGTCCGTCTTCAGCCCGCGCTTGCTGCGCAGAGCGGCGGCTTCCCGTTGAACGGCGGCATCATCGAACAGAACGAGCAGGTCCTGCTGCTCGCCGCGCTGAATCTTCTGAATAATGGCCGCGGGCGCTTTTTGCAATGCGTCCGGCTCCGCTGCGTCAGCCTCTCGGGGCATGAGCGCGGACAGGATGCCGAGCATCAGGAAAAATACCGCAGAAGTCCTGCACATACTGCTGATCCCTTGCCTCAACATTATCCCATTGAACCGCTGAACAAGCGGTCATTGCCCCCGATGGGGATTCCGGTCCACTACGGGGGCTGAGAAACCCGGCATGCCCTGCCCCTACTGTAGAGGAAAAATGTGACAGTTCGCCTGGGGCGGGCGCACCCAATACTAGTCCGTTAGGTTCACGAATCGGGCATGCGCCGCTACGATGGGGCCACATGTAGGTTGGGTTAGGCGCGGCTTTTAGCGCCGTAACCCAACAGACCCAATCTTCCCTTTAAACACCGGTTTTGAATATTTGGGTTTGTTGGGTTACGCGATAAAGCCGCTAACCCAACCTACATCTGGCCCAATTAAATAAACCGTATTCGATTTAACCCGGATTATTATTTAGAGCCAAAAACCACTGTGGGAGCGGCGCCCTTGTCCTCGGGTGCTTTGGCCGGGGGCTCGCCGCGATTTGTGGCCGAATTCGCGCCGGGGGAACTACCTGGCGGCGCCTTTCAGGGTGGAAAGAGAAATTTCATTGACTGTGACGGGTGTTTTTTCGACTAGTTGCTTCAGGTACTTTTGTTCGTTTTCGGCCCCCTTGTTCATGCGCAGGTGCTGCACCAGCTTATCCCTGACCTCGGGGAGCGTCTGTTGGGCGGACGCCTTGCGTTCGAGCAGCTTCAACACATGCCAGCCATTTTGCGCCTTCACCGGCTTGCTGATTTCACCGGCGCCAAGTCCCTGGATGACGGTGCGGATTTCGGGTATCAGCGCATCATCCGCCAGCCACCCCATATCGCCCCCCCTGGCCGCGCTTTCGGCATGCACCGAATGCTTGCGGGCGAGACCGGAAAAATCCGCGCCCGTTTCCCGAGCCAATTTCCACAGTTCGTCAGCCCGTTGGGCAGCGGCTTCAGACTCTTTCGGGCCGGTGCTGTTATCCGCCACGTATATCTGCTGAAGATGGAACCGGGCGGGCTGCATGAAGCGTGATTTATTGGCTTCGTACGCGGCCTTGATTTCCGGTTCCGATGGATAGTCCGCGGATGGACGTGCCTGATTGTTGACAAAACTGGACACGACCACCCCCTCCTTCGCCACTTCGATCTGCTGTCTGACTTCCGGCCGCTTGTCCCATTCCTTGCGCCTTGCTTCCTCCAGCACCTTGCGCCGCAATAATTCCCCGCGCAACGCCTGATCGATCTGCGCCATCGAGGGCAATGCTTCGCTCCCCTTCAAGCCGAGTATCTGCTCGACCTCGCCCCGCCTGATTTCAAGGTTTCCATCTTGGCAACCACCTCACCCTTGGCATCCGGCTTTGCATCTGCGGCGCCAGCGGCAGTGGCGGACAAGAACAGGGCCGCACACAGAAAAATGGAAGGAGTTTTGCCGGGAATATGTTTGCTGATTGATTTCATGGCTGGCTTTTCGGTTTGAACGTGGGAGGAATGAGCGGCGAAATGATACGGGTCAATTATTAATCATTGATGACAACAGGCATCACCCTGGAAACCCTGGCTGAAGCGGCCAGACAGCGCTCATGAGCGCTCCTTGCGCAGCCCGAATCCTCCCAGCAGCGCGGCGAATCCGGCCAGCCAGACATAGCCGGACTGCGTCTCCTTTTCCACTGGGGTGGATATGACCTGCTTGATCCAGTCCGTGTACGCCGGCACCCACATGCCACCCGCAAGGGAGCCGAAATGGGGAGGCACGGCCCCATGCGTCTGACTCAGCTGAAAAGTGTTGATCCCGGCGACCAGCCAGCGCCCGTTTTCGTAGACGAGCGCGGGGCTGCCGGAGTCACCGCTGGCGAGAGTCGTCTCCAGTTTATTGCCGAGCGAAGGCCCTCCCATCGCGCCCAGGCGTCCGGCCGGGTCGTCGAAATCGAACAGATAGGCCTTGGGGAATTCGAAACGTCTGGCCGCGGGAAGAAACAGGTCGATCACGTTCTGCCCCACCCGTTTCACCGTGGCGCCAGCCGGCACGGTGATCCCCTTTGCTCCGTTCCCGGAGGCGCCATATCCGACCAGGGTGATGATGGTGCCGATCTCAGCCGGTTCCGAGAGCAGGCCGTAGATAGGCGTTGACGGCGGAAGGCCGGAAGAAAGCCGCACCAGTGCGATATCGTTGAACGCGATGCCGTCCTTGCGAAATCCGCTGTACGACGGGTGGACGTAGGTGGCGGCGGCAGGAATCCGGTAAGCCATGTCTCCGGTCGAATTCAGGTTGAATACGATATCGTTTGCTGACGCGCCGGAAACAACATGCGCAGCGGTAAGCACGAAGTGCGGGGAGATCGCGACCGCGCTGTAGGTGCCGCCCTTGACCGAAATGCTGCCCACCCCGCCCCAGGGCGAAGACGCGACATTGGGGTCGGCTCGCAGCGGTGGCGAATCCAGCGGATCTGCCGCCGGGTCACCGGCCATGATCGAGAATGCCGGCCCGGAGCAGAGCGCGGTCAGCAGGGCCAGCAGCCGGAAAATGGCAAAACCGGGACGTGCCACGGCGCTCACCGGCCTGACCTCATCGCTTCAGGACAAATCATCATGATCATCCAGGCCCATTCCATCGGGAGGATAGCCCTCGTGTATGCCGGGAATCCTTTTGCGCAGGCCATCCAGCGTTCTGCCCGGCGTATCCTGCTGGTAAAAATCGGCATCCTGATCGAGCGCGCCTTCTTCCTCGGAGTCAGCTTCGCTTTCACTGAAAGGTGCGGTCCAATATCCCATATCAGGCAACCGGCGTCCGGGCCGCAGAGAATCACGCCCGGCCGTACACATCATCAAAACGCACGATATCGTCTTCACCCAGATATTCGCCGCTCTGCACTTCGATCATCACCAGATCCATCAGTCCCGGGTTGACCAGGCGGTGTTTATGACCGGCGGGGATATACGTGGATTCATTGGTTCTGATCAGCAGCTCCTTGTCATCGTTGACGATGCTCGCCGTGCCGCTCACCACCACCCAGTGCTCGCTGCGGTGGTAGTGCATTTGCAGCGAAAGCGCAGCGCCCGGTTTGACGACGATGCGTTTGATCTTGAAATTCGTGCTTTCTTCCAGCACGGTGTAGGTGCCCCAGGGGCGGGCAACCGTGCGGTGCAGTTTGTAGCTGTCGTGGTTCATCAGCTTGAGTTGCTGCACCACTTTTTTTACGTCCTGGGCATGGTCCCGGTTCGCCACGAGCAGGGCATCCGGGGTGTCGATAATCATGATGTTGTCGAGGCCAATGGCGGCAATCATGCGGCCTTCGCTTTGGATGAAGGAGTTGCCGACATCGACCAGCACGGCTTCTCCAATGACGCGGTTGCCCGCGTTGTCGGGTGCGGAGAGTTCGCTGATGGCGTTCCACGAGCCGATATCGCTCCAGCCGAAGCGGCCGGGCACAACAACGACACTCCCTCTCCCCCCCTGCCCCTCTCCCA
>Ga0172380_10000337_pt1 | contig 94611 bp, 89 predicted proteins | sample Leawe162metaG_FD_119747 | JGI IMG/M metagenome (GOLD analysis project Ga0172380, IMG submission 119747) | Leachate microbial communities from a municipal landfill in Southern Ontario, Canada - Leachate well 162 metaG | ecosystem: Engineered > Solid waste > Landfill > Unclassified | place...
AGGGCCGTGAAACGAACCAGCGCCAATGATAGTATGCTTTTTGCATGCGAAAGTAGGTCACTGCCAAGCTATTTACACTAAAAACCCCATCATGAATTTGATGGGGTTTTTTTATGCCCGGCGTTAACGTGGTGGTAATGGTTGCCAATAAACCTCATTAGGTGTTTGCTATTCAACCTTGAATACTCACGTTCTGAACCTGTAACGCGCTAAATAACGCGTAATCGTTCGCCTAGCTTGTGTCAAGGCATCATCAGCTGACCAATATACATTCATTGCTTGGTTAGTCGCTTGCTAAATTAGACGGTAATATGAGGCTAGAGCAAGATTAGTTGAGAGTTGGTAGTTTACGTAGCCGTTTCACTTATTACTAAGTGGTTTTGGATTGTGTATCACTTGATGAGGTGATCAAATGCCTACAATTTTTTCTAGTGCGCTACGGTTGATAATTTCAATTTGCCCTCTGCCTAGTGATACAGAGCCCTTTTGTTCTAGGCGCTTTAGTTGACGACTCACAACTTCACGCGCGGTACCTAACTCATCGGCTATTTGCTGATGAGTGCGGACAATTTGTGTGTTGTTCGCATCAAGCAACACTTTCGCAAGACGCGCGTCAAGGTTATGAAAAGCGACTTCATCAAGCAATACGATAAGGTCGCTAATAAGTGCACCATAATTTGTCATTACAAATTTACGAAAGACACTTGAGTCAAGCATCAGTTGATGAAATGCAGTTGCAGGTATTAACACATCTCGAATAGGCTCTTCTACGATTGTTGAGGCAGGATAGTCGCTATTACCTAATAGGCATGTTGTAGTGATTACACAAGTTTCGCCTGAACCAACACGATATAGCAGAATTTCGCGACCATTTGATGACATTTTATATACGCGAGATTTCCCTGCCAATCGCATCACGTAAGCGCCGCAAGGCGTACCTTCACGATAGCCAATAGTACCTATCGGGGCTTCTACAATTCGAGAATATTTGCTAAGCATATCTTTGGCCGATTGCTCTAAGTTCCTGAGTTCTGGAAATTGTTCCAGCCAATCAAGGCCATTAACTGAATTTAGCATTACATATATCCTAGTAATATAGTCAAGTTATTGTAACGATAAAAATTAGGCGTGTCAGTATTTTTAGCGTAACTAATCTACAATTAAACTTTTTAAAACCTCAATGCCAAATCCGACACCAAAGCCATTGGTGTTGGATTGTATGGCGCCTAAGCCGCCTTTGCGATTAGCTGATGATAAGTCGGCATGCAGCCAGGCGACGTCGTTTTCAATAAATTTACCTAAAAACCTAGCGGCATGAATATGATCGCCACCGCCTTCAAGCGTACATTGTTTAATATCAGCAATGTCACTATCTAAGTCGCTATCAAAGTCATCGTCGTATGGAAATGCTACTATGCGCTCGCCTGCCTTGATCCCAGCACGAACTGCTGTGAAGGCGAGTTCTGGCTGATTAGCAATAACGCCGCTAATGCGATCGCTAAGTGCCGTAATCATGCTGCCTGTCAATGTGGCAAAATCTAGAATAACATCGGGTTTTTGGCGTGAAGCAAGAGTAAGCGTGTCTGCTAACACCATGCGGCCTTCTGCATCGGTGTGTATGATTTCAATGCTCATTCCATTGAGCGCGGTAACTACATCATTTTGTTTATAAGCGTTGGGGCTGATATGATTTTGAGCGATGGCTAGCCAACAGTCTAGTTTGATGGGCAGTTGCATTTGGCTGGCCGCAAGCAAAATACCTAAAGCAACCGCAGAGCCATTCATATCTTCATGCATCCCTAGCATGTACTTTGCTGGCTTGAGATTGTGTCCTCCTGTATCAAAACAAACGCCTTTTCCCACAATGGCAATATGTTTTTTAGCATCTTCTGGGTGGTATGAAAGATGCACAATCGCGGCATCTGCAGGCTCAGAACCTTGACCTACTGCCACAAAGGCGCCTGCGCCCATCTTTTTGAGCGCTGACATGTCAAACTCTTCATGTTGCCAGCCATGGTCTTTGGCTAAGGCGGCTACCTTTTTCCGATAAATGGTTGGCGTTAATTCGTTTGGAGGAGTTAGGGTAAGCTGGCGGCACAGAGTATTGCCAGCGACACGCGCGTTGACATAAGCATAATCGTGATTAGCTTGGTAGCCATAAATGCTTACGTTTTTTAGCGCGTTAAACTTTTGATCTTTTTTTCTATTGGGGAGCGTTACCGAGTTGGCTGTTACCACATAGTAAGCTGCGCATGCATGTGCTTCACGCGTTACATCATCGCCAAATACACAGATAGCAATGCTATCCGGTTGCTCGTCTAATAATGGTTTGGCTGCTTTACGCAATAGCGTATGGCACTGAAATATGTTGAGTTTGTTACTTAAGGCGACAAAGCTTATAACGTTGCCATCAGGTAAGTCTAAAGTGACTGGCGATTTAAATAGATCTTTGTATTCACCTTTACTTCGGTTTAACTTGCTTTGTAAATCCGAGAGATATGGTAGCGTTTTTTCTTCTTTTTCTGTCAAAACAAAAAGTATGTGTTTATATGTTTTTAATGAATTTTCATTGGCAATCTCTGCATTTTGCAGTAGTTTTATAGACATTTATGACCCTTAAAGTTTTATGAAAAATGTACTTAATATGCATCAATGAGTGTTCGCTTAATGTTAAAAGAACGCGACTAAACTTGACCAAAACCCCTAAAAAAGCCACACTACGGTTTTATGAAATTTATGTACTTCGCACGTTGTGTGCGTAGTATTTCAGACATGCTATATTTGTTTTTGTTGCTTTTAGTTTGCATGGTGATTATACCAATTGAGGTGCAGTCACGGGGACTAAGAAATTACGCAAATACAGTCACACGGAGCCCCAACTGAATGTCATTAAACACACCTTTGAGTCACCCAGATATTGATCGTCAAGAAACCCAGGAATGGTTGGATGCACTTGCCGCTGTTATTGAAACCGAGGGCACGGAGCGTGCACATTTTTTACTAGAGGCGATGATAGATCAAGCGCGCCGTTCAGGAAGTAACTTACCTTATAACGCTACTACCGCTTATGTGAATACCATTCCAACACACTTGCAGGCTAAGTTGCCAGGTGACCCTGAAATGGAACGCCGTGTGCGTGCCTTAGTGCGCTGGAATGCCATTATGACCGTGTTGCGTGCTAATGAGAAATCGCCTGGAGTCGGTGGACATATTGCGAGCTTCCAGTCAGCGGCAACATTGTATGACACTGGCTTTAATTACTTTTTTAGAGCTGCCAATGAAAATTTTGGTGGTGATTGTGTTTACTTTCAGGGGCATTCATCGCCAGGGGTTTATGCGCGCGCATTTTTAGAAGGCCGTATTTCTAAGAGAGAATGGATAATTTCCGCCAAGAAACGGGGGGCAATGGTTTGCCTAGTTACCCACACCCTTGGCTGATGCCTGATTTCTGGCAGTTTCCAACGGTTTCAATGGGTTTGGGGCCACTGGCCGGTATTTATCAAGCACGCTTTTTGAAATACATTCATGACCGCGGTATTGCTGACACCTCTGACCGCAAAGTATGGGTGTTCTGTGGTGATGGCGAGATGGATGAGCCGGAATCATTAGGTGCAATTTCACTGGCTTCACGTGAGAAGTTAGACAACCTGATTTTTGTGATTAACTGTAACCTGCAACGCCTAGACGGCCCTGTGCGCGGTAACGGCAAGATTATTCAAGAGCTAGAGTCTGACTTTAGAGGTTCAGGCTGGAATGTACTCAAAGTCATTTGGGGTTCATATTGGGATCCATTGTTGGCGATGGATAAAGATGGCTTGCTGAAGAAACGCATGGAAGAATGTGTGGATGGCGAGTATCAAAACTTTAAAGCTAAAGGTGGCGCTTACACCCGCGAGCATTTCTTTGGCAAGTATCCTGAGTTAAAAGAGATGGTTGCAGCGATGAGTGACCAAGATATCTGGCGCTTAAACCGCGGTGGTCACGATCCGCATAAAGTGTTTGCTGCTTACAATGCTGCGGTGAATCACAAAGGTCAACCTACGGTAATTTTAGCCAAAACGGTCAAAGGCTATGGCATGGGGCAAGCTGGCGAAGCTCAAAACATCACGCACCAACAAAAGAGCATGGATATCGAGTCATTGAAAAAATTCCGTGACCGTTTTGATTTGCCTATTACCGATGAACAAGTGGAAAACTTGTCATTTTACAAGCCGGCTGATGATAGCCCTGAAATGCAATACATGGCTGAGCGTCGTACCGCGATGGGAGGCTTTGTGCCGCAACGTCGTCAACAAGGTAATGCACTTACAGTTCCTGAACTATCAGCGTTTGAAAATATGCTGGTTTCTACAGGCGAGCGTGAAATATCAACCACGATGGCTTTTGTGCGCATACTTTCTACCTTGGTGCGTGATAAGCAGATTGGCAAGTTCATTGTGCCGATTGTGCCAGACGAAGCACGTACCTTTGGTATGGAAGGTTTGTTCCGTCAGTTGGGCATCTACGCCAGCCAAGGTCAGCTGTACGAGCCGATGGATTCTGACCAAGTGATGTATTACAAAGAGTCTAAAGATGGCCAAATTTTAGAAGAAGGTATCAACGAGGCGGGTTCATTCGCGAGTTGGCTGGCAGCCGCTACGTCTTACAGTGTGACCGGCGTACAGATGATTCCGTTTTACATTTATTATTCAATGTTTGGTTTCCAACGTATTGGCGACTTGGCCTGGATGGCTGGAGATTCGCGTGCACGTGGTTTCTTGCTTGGCGCAACCGCTGGACGTACCACCTTGAATGGTGAAGGCTTGCAACACGAAGATGGCCATAGTCATTTGATGTCAGCTACTATTCCTAACTGTATTTCATATGACCCGACGTTTGCTTATGAATTGGCTGTGATTATTCAAGAAGGCTTGCGTCGTATGGTGCAAAACCAGGAAGATGTGTATTACTACATTACCTTAATGAATGAAAACTATAGTCACCCGGAAATGCCAAAAGACAGTGCACAAGGCATTCTGAAAGGGCTGTATAGCTTTAGTAAATCCAAGGCTAAAGGTGAGAAAGTCCAATTGATGGGTAGTGGTGTGATTCTGCGTGAAGTGATTGCTGCGGCAGAACTGCTGGAAAAAGACTGGGGCATTGCCGCTGACGTATGGAGCGCGCCTAGCTTTACCGAGTTGCGCCGCGAAGGTTTGGATTGTGAGCGTTGGAATATGCTTAACCCAGAAAAACCGCAAAGAGTAAGCTATGTTGCGCAGTGTCTGAAAGATGCAAAAGGTCCTGTCGTTGTTTCAACCGACTACATGAAGAGCTTTGCTGAGCAAATTCAACGCTTCGTACCGAATAAGTTTGTCGCCCTTGGCACTGATGGTTTTGGCCGCTCAGATAGCCGTGAAGCTTTGCGCGACTTCTTTGAAGTGAACCGATATTACGTTGTGGTGGCCGCATTGAAAGCTTTGAGTGACGACGGCAAATTGCCTGCAGCCAAAGTGGCAGAGGCAGTTAAAAAATACAACTTAAATGCTAACAAGCCAAACCCAACGACAGTTTAAGGATACGCACACATGGCAGTACAAGACATATTCGTCCCCGACATTGGCAATTTCGACTCTGTTGATGTGATTGAAGTTTTAGTTAAAGCTGGCGACACTATCGCTAAAGATGACTCATTGATTACCGTTGAGTCTGACAAGGCCTCAATGGATATTCCAGCGCCTTATTCTGGCGTGGTGAAAGAGGTGAAAATCAAAGTCGGCGATAAAGTCGCGCAAGGCACGTTGATGATTACTTTGGATGTGAACGACGCGGCAGCGAAACCTACGGCAGAGCCAGCTACTCAAGCGGCGGCGCCACCTGTAGCTGAAATAGCCAAAGTAGCGATCCCTGAACCAAGCCGACCTGCACCTGAACCACCGAAACCGATAGCGCCGGCTCAGCAGCCTGCGCCAGTGGGTGAGCATGCTGTGGTTGCACCTGGCAAGCTTTCGCATGCGAGTCCATCTATTCGTAAATTTGCACGTGAGTTAGGTGTGGATTTGGCGCATGTTAAGGGAAGTGGCGCTAAAAATCGCATTTTACAAAGTGACGTCCAGGATTATGTAAAAGGCGAATTGGCGAAACCACGCACTGAGAATATGGGCGCCGGTGTTAGTAGCTTGGCGGCATTGCCAATGCCGGTGATTGATTTTAGCCAGTTTGGCGCGATTGAAACAAAAGCGTTATCGCGGATTAAAAAACTTTCAGGCGCTAACTTACATCGCAATTGGGTCACTGCACCACATGTAACACAGTTTGATGAAGCTGATATCACAGACTTGGAAGACTTTAGAAAGTCTATGCAGACCGAGGCTGAAAAACGCGGTGTAAAACTCACCATGTTGGCATTTTTGATTAAAGCTTCGGTCAATGCGCTTAAAGCTTATCCTAACTTTAATGCATCACTATCACCAGATGGTGATAGCTTAATTTTAAAAAATTACTTCAATATCGGTTTTGCTTGCGACACGCCAGATGGCTTGGTTGTGCCAGTCGTGAAAGATGTACAGCAAAAAGACGTGCTGGATATTGCGCGTGATTTAGCGGAGCTCTCGACCAAAGCCCGTGAACGTAAGCTAAAAGTAGAAGAGATGCAAGGCGGATGTTTTACAATATCCAGCCTTGGCGGCATTGGCGGCACCATGTTTACGCCGATTATCAACTGCCCGGAAGTCGCTATTTTAGGTGTTTCGCGTTCTAGCATGCAACCAGTGTATGACGCCAAAACTAAAACTTTTGAGCCGAGGTTAATGTTGCCAATGTCATTATCTTATGATCATAGAGTGGTGGATGGTGCCGATGGTGCACGCTTTACTAGCCATATGCGCATGATGTTAAGTGATGTGCGTAGGTTATTGCTGTAGTTGTTAGTATTCTAAAAGGGCGCTATTAGCGCCCTTTTTTTATTTTGATCCGTTGATTAAACTTGTTAGCTATTTACAAACAGCTTAAATCTATCAATACTTCGTTTAGGTGCTTTCTTAAAGCGGATGTTTAAGAAAAAACTAGCATTACGGTTAATTAGATTTGATTTGCAACATATTGCCTAGCGTTAACGCTAGATTTTTCAGTTTAGTAGATTGAGGATCACGTCATGAGTCTTTTAAATTTGTTTTGGTTGTTTTTTGCTCCTAACAAGGGCTGGCGACATTTGGTGCAAAGTAAACCGTCGATACATCGGCTTTACTTATTGCATGTTGTACCATTGTCAATGATTCCGCCGCTGTTTTTGTATTTTGCAGGCAGTCAATACGCAGGTGGTTTAATCCCTATATTGTCACCTTCTAAATTATTGCTGGCTGCGGTTATATTGTTTATGGTCGAACTGGTGGCAGTGCCTGTGATGGCAATGATTGTTCGTCAGTTAGCTGAAGTCGCCGAGATTCATCCCAGCTACCATGATTCTTTTACTTTTGCAGCAGTAGCGCCTACACCGCTGTGGTTAGCGCCCGTTGCTTTTCTTATCTTTCCTGACATAATTTTAAGCCTTGTGGTGTTAACTTTGGCGATTTTGGCGACCATTGGTTTTATTTATTATGGGATTCCAGCAGTATTCCGGTTAAAAGACCGTGGCCACACGATGCTGATGTTCGGTGCGGTGCTGACAGCGGGAGCAATTGCATGGGGCTTTCTTATGGTGTCAACGTTGGTAGTGCTTGGTAGTGTACAAAATCTTTATTAGTTCTCTTTGCAAGTTGTTTGTAGCGGTTAGTTGGGTAATGTTACAACAACATTTTCGCTATCTGCTTACCTTTATTCACCAGCTGTTCGTAATACAAATGCTTGGTGCGTTGTATTGGCTATGCATGTTTGTAGGCATGAAAATAGAAGGTTTAATGTTAAAATTACACAAAATAACCAAAGTTTAAGCAAAGGGTGTGCATGAGTAATTTAGTTGAAGTATTAGTACCTGATATTGGCAACTTCGACAGTGTCGATGTGATTGAGGTGCTGGTTAAAGCCGGTGACATGATCGCTAAAGAAGACTTGTTGATTACAGTAGAGTCTGACAAGGCATCAATGGATATTCCCTCATCACACGCGGGTACGGTCAAAGAAGTGAAAGTGAAAGTGGGCGATAAAGTTGCAAAAGGCTCGCTTATCCTGTTGGTGGAAGCTGAAGCGTCGGTGGCGAGCGCACCCGCTAAAGTGGAAGTACCTGCAATGGTTTCTGTTACCGCCCCGGTTGCCAGTGTACCAGCCCCTGCGGTAGCCGTTGGCAACAACGATCTCAATACGCAACTGGTAGTGCTGGGCAGTGGCCCTGGTGGTTATACTGCGGCTTTCCGAGCGGCAGACTTGGGCCGGCAGGTAGTGCTGATTGAGCGTTACTCAACCTTGGGCGGCGTTTGCCTTAACGTAGGCTGTATTCCATCTAAAGCATTGTTGCATACGGCAAAAGTTATCACTGAGGCTGAAGAATCCAGTCATCACGGCGTAAGCTTTGGCGCACCTAAAGTAGATTTAGACCAATTACGTAATTGGAAAGCGAATGATGTTGTAGGTAAGCTGACAGGTGGTTTGGCCGCGATGGCAAAACAACGCGGCGTGACTGTGGTGCAAGGCGTAGGTAAGTTTACCAGCCCTAATCAAATTGCAGTCACGGCAGCTGACGGTAAAGTGACTATGGTAGGTTTTGAAAACGCAATCATCGCGGCAGGCTCGCAAGCGACCAAGTTCCCTGGCGTGGTTGCAGATGAACGCATTATGGATTCTACCGGGGCATTAGCCTTGGCCGATGTGCCTAAGCGCATGCTAGTGATTGGCGGCGGCATCATTGGCCTTGAGATGGGTACGGTTTACGATGCTTTGGGCACAAAGGTGAGTGTGGTTGAGTTTACTGATGGACTGATTCAAGGTTGCGACCGTGATTTAGTGCGTCCGTTGCAAAAGCGTATGGAAAAACGTTTCGAAGCCATTATGCTCAATACCAAAGTCGCGAGCATGGAACCTAAAAAAGACGGTATTCATGTGACCTTTGAAGGGGTTAATGGCAACGCTGATGCACCTAAAGACGTAGAGGTTTACGACCGGGTATTGGTTTCCATTGGTCGCAGACCAAACGGTAAAAATATCGGTGCTGAAAATGCAGGCGTAGCGGTAGATGATTACGGCTTTATCGCGGTAGATAAACAAATGCGCACCAATGTGCCGCATATCTTCGCAATTGGTGACATTGTCGGTCAGCCCATGCTAGCGCACAAAGCAACGCATGAAGGCAAAGTGGCGGCAGAAGTCATCGCAGGGCAGAAAGTTGAATTCGTTGCCTCGGTGATTCCGTCAGTTGCTTATACCGATCCGGAAGTGGCATGGGTTGGTGTCACAGAAATAGAAGCTAAAGCTAAAGGTATTGCCATCGAAAAGGCGAGCTTCCCTTGGGCTGCAAGCGGCCGCGCATTATCAATCGCACGTACCGAAGGTACAACCAAGCTCATATTTGATAAAGAAACACACCGTGTGATTGGCGCAGGTATTGTAGGTGTTAATGCAGGTGAGTTATTAGCTGAAGCCGTGCTGGCGATTGAAATGGGTGCAGATGCGCATGATTTAGGTTTAACGATCCATGCACATCCAACGCTATCTGAAACCGTGTGCTTTGCCGCTGAGATGAAAGAAGGCACGATTACTGATCTTTACATCAAAAAGCGCTAGCAAAAAGAAGCTAAAGTAAATGCATGGCAAAGACTGAATTTTTAGTAAAGCTCTCGCAGCTTTTACCTAATGACCGGGTTTATACAGACCCGGTAGATTGCTATGCCTACGCTTACGATAACTCGCGTAATTATCATTCGCCGATAGCGGTTGTTTTTCCGCTAAATGTTGAAGAGGTACAAAGTGTAATTCAGCTTTGTAATGCCCACCAAGTGCCTGTGGTGCCGCGCGGGCGCGGTACGGGCACTGCGGGCGGGAGCGTGCCGGAGGCTGGCGGTGTGGCGCTTTCGCTTGAACGCATGAATAATATTCTCAGCATCGACCCTGATAACCGTATGGCTATTGTTGAGCCGGGTGTGTTGAATCAGGAGTTGCAGGATGCGATCAAGCCGGTCGGCTTCTTTTGGCCGCCGGATCCTTCCAGTGCAGCTTATTGCAGCATTGGCGGCAACTTAGCCACTTGCGCCGCAGGCCCGCATGCGGTGAAGTATGGGGTAGCACGTGACCATATTTTAGGTTTAAAAGCGGTCACTGGCAGTGGCGATATTATCAAAACTGGTTGCTACACCAGCAAAGGCGTAGTGGGCTATGACCTAACCCGTTTGTTGGTGGGGTCTGAAGGAACACTAGCGGTTATATGTGAAGCAACGCTGAAGTTGACACCATTGCCGAAATTTACCGGCGGCATCACTGCTGAATTTGTGGATACAGCAAGCTGTGCTAAAGCCATCGCCGCGATTATGGCGCAGCCTTATACTCCTAGTGCTTTAGAGTTTTTAGATAATGGAGCGCTTACGCTGATTCGTAGCCGACATGAAAACCTGTTACCTGAAAATGCCCGCGCCTATTTGATGATTGAAGTCGATGGCTCGCAGCAGGAAATTGCTGAAGCTACGACGGCTATTCTGCAAGCCTGCCAAGTGCATGGCTTGATTGAGGCAAAACCAGCGCATGATACCAAAGCGTTGTGGGCTGCACGTAAAGCGCTTTCACCATTATTGAAAGATATTGCACCTAAAAAAATCAATGAAGATATCGCTGTGCCAGTGTCTCATTTGCCCGAATTACTTACGGGTTTAGAGAAGTTGGCAGCACATTATCAAATTGTCAATGTGAATTTTGGCCACGCAGGCAACGGCAATATACATGTGAATTTGTTAGTTAACCCTGACAATACCGATGAAATGAAACGTGCTTACGAATGCCTTGACGAAGTGTTTAGCCTAGTGTTGTCGTTGCAAGGCACGCTTTCTGGTGAGCATGGTGTGGGCATGGCCAAGCGTCCGTTTGTGCCGCGTGAAATTGATGCAACTACCATTAAGCTAATGAAATCATTAAAGCTGACTTTTGACCCTAATAATATTTTGAACCCGGGTAAGTTGTTTCCTTAACCTTTAAAACACCATTAGTAGCAGCTTACTTCTTCTAACTCCGCTCCAGGGAAATCGGGTTTTAATTTTTCAAGAGCAGCCATATCTGTTTCTGTCAGGTTGCTGAGTAACAAGCTGGCGTGGCCTTTACCCTGATTGCGTAATGCTTTTACGACCTCTTTAACACCCTTAGCTTTTAGTTCATTGAGTAGTTTGATGGCAAGCTGTTCATCTTCAAAAATACCGAATGAAATCGCGTTTTTCCATTTCTTTTCTTGTACTACAAATAAATCTTCAATGCCGAGTGCTTTTAATTCAGCAGCTTTGGTTTGAGCCTCTTGCGTTGATTTAAGCGGCGGTTTATAAACCCAAAAACGCTTAGCTTGTTGTTGTGTTTGCTGCTTTAAGGTGGCTTGCAGTGCTAATTGTGAAATTGCATTTTGTGCGTTAGTGATATTTGTATCTGTAAAAATACCCCATTCAAAACATGAGGTTGCAATCGGCGGGGCTTGTGCGGCAACTGGTGCGGTCGATACAGCTGATTTTTTTGGCATGGCCACTATTTGAGCTTGCGATAGAATCTTGATTTTTTCAGGGTCTATTTCAGCTAATTTAGTTTGTGGCTTGCTTGGTAAAATAAACTCGGCATTAAAGTAAGCGAACAAACCTAGATTAAATAGTGCTAAAACCCAAAACAATTGCTTCATTGCGCATCACTTTTCATGGAATTTTCGTTTAATGTGGAAGTTGCTAGTAAATACAGACCCTGACAAACCAAATTATCAACGATTATGGTTTGGTTTGTCACGTGGCGTGTAAGCATTTCATTGATGACCATTGCATTGCCACCGCTGATAATAATGCAAGGGGCTTGCTGGTTATGTTGTGTGAGTGCATCAACCATTTGCCTGATTGCGCCCACAATTGCATGTAATGCGCCATTATAGATAGCATCAGCCGTGTTTTTAGCAAAAATATCCTCTAGTTTTTGGGCTGCCGTTGCTAGTGCCTGTGTTTGTGATGCAGCAATTTTTGGCAATTGAGCAGTTGCAAGCCCAAGACTTTGTTGCATTAAAGTGAGTCCCGGCAAAATCAAGCCACCCATAAATTCACCATATTGCTTGTGATTGATTTTACAGCTATTCAGCGAATCAATCGTCACGGCGGTGCCTGCATTGACCACTATGCACGGTGCATGTTTTATATTCCATGCCGCAACTAATGTAGCCCAACGGTCACTGCCTAAAGTTTCAGGTTTTGAATAGCGGTTAATGACATGGCAGGCTTGTGGAACAGCTTTCACCCAGTGAATAGGTAAGTGATAAGGCGATAATTTATCTGCAAGATGCGTTGCATGCTGTTCCCCAGCCACATTGGAAATCGCAATATGGTCGTAGCCAAAAAGCGCAGGTGAAAGGTCGGCAGAATCAATTCCACTATTTAAGCACACGTCATGCTGAGTTATTTCACCAAGTTCGTTAAATATCGCCCACTTGGTTCTGGTGTTTCCTGCGTCTATTGTTAACAGCATAGTTCTCCACGCGGTGCGGCAATTTGTCACATTTTCAGCCGTTAGCCTAAGACATATAATCTACAAAAAATTTATAAGTAAATAGAGGCGAGAAGATGCAACATTTTAAGTTAAAAAAACAATCTGCTATTTCAAAAATCTTATCAACGAGCATTTTAGCACCATGCTTGTTTGGTGTGTTTTCACAAAATATACAGGCAGAACAATTGGATTTGCCGAGCATTGAAATTCGTGCCGAGGAAATTGAGGATGAAAATAAAGCTTCACTAAATACCAGTGACACAGCAAGCCTGTTGAATGATGAGCCGGGCATTAGCCTTTATCGCGCTGGCGGTGTTTCAAGTTTGCCTGTCATTCACGGTTTGGCCGATGACCGCGTACGGGTTAAGGTGGATGGCATGGATTTGATTTCCAGCTGTGCCAATCATATGAATCCAGCGCTTTCATACATTGATCCTTCTAATGTAAACAGTGTGCAAGTGCTAGCTGGCGTTACCCCAGTGAGTATGGGTGGAGATAGTATCGCCGGCACCATACAGGTAAATTCTGAAGCGCCTAAATTTGCGGTTGCAGGACAAGGTCTTTTGGTTAAAGGGCAGATCAATACTTTTTACCGTAGCAACAATGATGCACGCGGTGTGAATCTTTCTACTAGTGTAGCCAATGATAAAGTCTATATGCGTTATACCGGCTCAACGGTTGAAGCTAATAACTATAAGGCAGGCGGCAATTTTAAAGCAGCCGCACAAGCCGCCGCTTTAAGAGGCTGGTTAGATGGCGGTGAGGTCGGCTCGACCGCTTACAAGACGCGCAACCATGCATTGGCTTTTGGTGTACAGCATGAAAACCACTTGGTTGAATTCAAATTAGGCTTGCAAGATATTCCTTATCAGGGTTTTGTGAATCAGCGTATGGATATGACGGGTAACGATGCCGAGCAATATAACCTGAGCTACAAAGGTAAATATGGCTGGGGTGCATTAGAAGCGCGTGCCTACCATGAAAGAACACGTCATAGCATGCAGTTTGGTGATGATAAGCAGTACTGGTATAACGATATGATGAGTAATCCGGTTGTGGCTGGGATGCCGATGGACACTGAAGGTAAAACTACGGGGCTTTTAGTGAAAGGCGATGTTAACCTCTCAGATCGCGACACCTTGCGTATTGGAGCGGAGTACCAGCGCTACCGTTTGGATGATTACTGGAACCCGGTAGCTAACTCTGGAAATATGATGAGTCCAAATACTTTCTGGAACATTAACAACGGTGAGCGTGATAAATACGACGTTTTTGCTGAGTGGGACGCGAAATGGAGCACGCAGTGGTTCTCGCAACTAGGTTTACGCAGTAGTACTGTGAAAATGGATACAGGCAGAGTGCAGGGCTATAGTAACTCCGGCATGATGAGTTATGGTGATCCAACTAATCCGGCAACTATTCCGGGAGCGTTTAATGCGGCAGATCGTTCAAACACTGACAATAATATTGATGTAACCGCACTGGCTCGGTTTACACCAGACGCACAAAAGACCTTTGAAGCCGGTTATGCCATGAAAACGCGCTCACCCAATGTGTATGAGCGATTTGCTTGGTCAAATAGCAACACCATGGTGATGAACATGAATAACCTGTATGGCGATGGTAACGGTTATGTGGGTAATTTAAATCTGAAACCTGAAACTGCACACACGCTCAGTGTTTCTGGCAATTGGCATGATGCGGCACAACAACAATGGAGCTTAAAAGTAGCACCTTATGTTACCTATGTGGATGACTATATCGATGCAGTGACTTGTGCCAAGGTGGGCAAAACATGCGACGTTAGAACCGATGGTTTCGTTAACCTTAGTTTAGACAACCAATCTGCACGACTTTACGGTGTGGATGTGTCAGGAAAAATGCTTTTAGCTCAAAACACTGGTGTAGGTAGCTTTGATGCAAAAGGCACGCTAAGTTATGTGCGTGGTAAGAATAATAGTACCGATGATGACCTGTATAACATCATGCCATTGAATGTGACTTTGGCGGTAGAGCATCAATTTGGTCAATGGTCCAATAAGATTCAAGCGAAACTAGTGGATAGTAAAGATGATGTGCAAGCGATACGTAAAGAAGTAAAAACAGCCGGTTTTGCATTGCTTAACTTTTATACCAGTTATGACTGGAAGCATGCACGCTTAGACCTTGGTGTGGAAAATATCTTTGATAAGTTCTATTTTGATCCACTAGGTGGCGCATATCTCGGTCAAGGTGCAACAATGGGAACAACAGGTGTGCTGCACGGTACACAGGTGCCAGGCATGGGGCGCTCTGTGAATGTTGGTTTAACCCTTAAATACTAAGCCGTATTAAGCCTGCGCGGCCTAAACGCCGCGCAGGCTTATTTCACCTGATATAAGTTTTTGTAAGCCACTTTCAGTTTCCACAAGCAAGGTGCCATCTTCCGTAATGCCTTGCACACTGCCGTGTACTTCTCGACCATCCGGCATTAGCATACGCACTTGCTGTAAATGATAGGCGTGATGCTTTGTCCATTCACCACTTAGATTCATTAGTCCGTTTTGTTCAAACTCTTTCAAAATATCTGCCAGTTGCGCAAGTAATGTACTTAGCAGTAAGTTGGGGTCAATAGGCTGGTTTGTAACGCTGTTTAGATCAGTGACCGGCTGATCAATTTGTTTTTTAATGTTTTCTGGCAGGTGCAGATTGATGCCGATGCCGATAACTGCTGTACTGGGACCATCCATGTCACCTTGTACTTCAATCAGGATGCCTGCCAGCTTTTCACGATCAATCAAAATATCGTTAGGCCATTTGAGTTGTGCCTGATGGATTCCCAACGTGTGTAAGGCGCGCATCAAAGCGACACCAATCGCCAAACTTAAGCCGGATAACGTAGCGGCACCGCATTGAAAGCGCCATAGCAATGAAAACGTTAAACTTGCGCCTAATCCGGCCTGCCAGCTACGACCGCGCCGGCCACGACCTTGCGTTTGCAAATTAGCCGCTACGCACGTTGCATGGCTTTGTGCGCTGATATTTTGCATTAAATAGCTGTTGGTAGAGGCTAAATGATCATGTATTTCAAGTGATAGCCAATTTCTCTGTTCGCCTATCGTACGTAAAATTAATTGCTCATCTAGTAATGTGACCGGCTGGGGTAGTTTGTAGCCACGTCCGCGGACTGAGAAAACTTCAACGCCAAGTTTTTCGGCATACTGTAACGCGTTCCAAACGGATGTCCGGCTTACGTTAAATTGCGTTGCAATCGCCTCTCCTGAGTGAAATTTCCCATCGGAAAGCAGTTTTAATATAGGGAAGGTAAGCGTGTTCATGGCGTACGCAAGTTTAACATGTAGGCATATTGAGCTGAAATCTATAAGCAATTATTACAAGTTATTTAAACTTTACACAAAAAGCAGCATGATGATATTTCGCTAAAATTATCTGTAAGTTAACAATCAACTACAAATTATTTTGTTATAAATCATATGGTTATATTTTTAGCGATTGGTATTGTAGTCATATGGCTACATAACGGCTGTGTCCTGAGATTTATTCAAGTGAATATTTCTTTAACATATTGAAATATAAGGGATATTAATGTTGGCATGTTCGTTGCATTCTGATGTTAGGTGGTTGTATAAAAAATAATGCAGTGTTCATTTGGCAGTGGAATTATTGTTTAAATAGGGGAAATACGATGGCTGAAGAAGAAATACATCAACAGTTTACTGAAGAGCAGTTAAGTGATTTGCAGTTTGATGATATGGCTAGCCTGATACCTGGCGGCGGAGCATTAGCTATTGGTGCTAAAAAGGGAGCAAGTCTAGCTGAGCCTTATGTTAAGAAAGCTGTCGAGGAAGTCATAGAGCATGCGCCTGCCGTTATAAACAAAGCCTCTGAGCTTGCGCAAGAGGCAAGGCATGTAGTGGGGGAGTATATTGCTAAAGACGTAGATGGCTTGAAAGTGCTTGACCATGTGGCACAAAACGCATCAAGTGGCTTAAGTGTCATGACTCAAAAAGCAAAAAATATGCTGAGTGATGTGCCTGTGCTGGGAGATGTCGTCAATCCCAATCTAGAAACTCGAATTGCAATTCAGCAGCATGCATTATCTAAAGAATTGTTTTCTTCAGATAATTTAGCTAGGGCACAAAAATATGGCAATCTCAGTGATGTCGATGTGGCAATGAATGCTATTAAGGATAGCGCTGAAAAATTGACTAAAGACATCGTTGAAAATCCTCAACTGGCCCAACAATTAAATAAAAATTTGACTAACGAGCAAATAAAAAGCGGAATAGTGAACAATGTTGATACTAAAAAGCTAACCCATGGAAGTTCTGTAATGGGTAACTATACGCCAGATGTGCCACCTCCTAGTGTTAAAGACTTTTTTCCGCTGAGTGCTCGAGATGCACTACATCTGGCCACATTGCCTCAAGCGCCTTCACCTATTAGAGCCGCAAGGTATGAGCAATTAGTGGATGCTCAGTATCTTGTACACGCTGAAAAAATGAAAATGGCCAGTGTGCCTTATGCTTCGCTCACTTATGGTGGCGGATCATGGGCCGCAATGAAGTATGCGTTATCAGGGAGTGACGTAAGTGCTAATGATGGCTTATCAAAAGTTTTTCTAAAAGCGACACAGGCTGGCACAGACGCGAGCATTAAAGAGATGGTTAAGAGTCACGAAGAGCTGGAAGGTGCAGCACTTTATTATCAATCGGCTAAAAACGGATTAAAGTCTGATGATGGCCAGTTAAGTGACAATAACAAAGCGGCACTGGTAAAAGTGGCAGATAATGTGGTCGATAAGATTAAGTCGGATGGACCGCAGTACTTTGATAAACTGCCGCAATCTCTAATGCGCGAAGAAATTGCGCCAGTAGTCACGATGCAGCATAATTTGGAGAAATAGCGGCTAATCGGTATGTCTAGTATTTTTGTTGATTCGGTCAGCAAAGCGCATGACATGGATTTATTTGCAGACCGAATCAACAGTTAGTTCAGCCTTGTCGTTAGCCAAATGATGGGGCTTTAGTCATTTTGATTATCTGACTATGGTGTAAAATAGCAACAACTTAAATTGAATTTGTTGCTATGTCATCTGAAAAAACACCAATACCTCCAGCCTCTAATTTTATCCGCGCAATTATTGAAAAAGATTTGGCGCTTAGTAATTACGCCACTAAAAAATGGGCAGGAAGCCCCGGCGATGCCGCACATCAAGATGCTGGCGTGGTGGATACGGCTAAAATCCGCACGCGCTTTCCACCCGAGCCTAACGGCTATTTGCACATTGGGCATGCTAAATCTATCTTTTTAAACTTTGGTTTAGCGCGTGATTTTGGCGGCGTGTGCCATCTGCGTTTTGATGACACCAACCCTGAAAAAGAGAGTCAGGAATATGTCGACAGCATTACCGATGCGGTGAAGTGGCTTGGATTTGATTGGCACAATAATGATGAGAGCAATCTTTATTTCGCCAGTAATTACTTTGATTTTATGTATCGTGCCGCAGAGAGCTTGATAGAAGCGGGTCATGCTTATGTAGATTCTCAGACCGCAGAAGAAATGCGCATTACACGCGGCACGTTAACCGAAGCCGGTAAAAATTCCCCTTGGCGTGACCGTAGCGTGGCTGAAAATCTCAGCTTGTTCCGCGAAATGCGCGATGGCAAACATGCTGACGGCAGCCTGATTTTACGCGCCAAAATCGATATGGCATCACCTAACTTTAATATGCGCGACCCGGCAATTTACCGCGTAAGGCGTGCGCATCATCACAACACGGGTGACAAATGGTGCATTTACCCGATGTACACTTTTGCGCATCCGATTGAAGACGCGCTAGAACGCATTACACATTCTATTTGTACGCTAGAGTTTGAAGACCAGCGCCCATTTTACGATTGGTTGTTAGAGCGCTTGGCTGAAGCCGGCTTGCTGGCGCATCCACTACCCAAACAATATGAGTTTGCGCGCCTTAACCTCACTTACGTGGTGCTTTCGAAACGTAAACTGATTCAATTGGTAGAAGAAAAACATGTGAGCGGATGGGATGACCCGCGCTTACCTACGCTGGCAGGCGCACGCCGCCGTGGCTACACTCCGGCAGGTTTTAAACTCTTTACAGACCGCATTGGCGTAAGCAAAGCAGACTCATGGATTGAGTACTCGATTTTAGAAGACAGCATGCGTGAAGTATTAAACGTCGATGCAGAACGCCGCATCGCCGTGCTAGACCCAATTAAACTGGTGATTGATAATTACCCGGATAATCAGTCTGAAGATTGCTTTGCGCCAAACCACCCGCTTAAACCAGAGCTGGGCAAACGTACCGTACAGCTTTCAAAAGCGCTGTGGATAGAACGTGAAGACTTTATGGAAGTACCAAGCAAAGGCTTTTTCAGGTTAACACCAGATGGCATGGTGCGCCTGCGTTACGGCTATGTGGTGAAATGCACCAGTTGCGAAAAAGATGCAGACGGTAACGTCACCGTGGTGCATTGCGAATACCTGCCAGATACTAAATCAGGTACCCCGGGTTCAGATAGTGTAAAAGTTAAAGGCAATATTCACTGGGTTTCTGCGCAATATGCGCACGAGGCTGAAGTGCGCATGTACGACAGATTGTTCAAAGAAGCGCACCCGGGCGAAGGCGACCGAGACTTTCTGGATGACCTGAACCCTAACTCTGTTACTACCATTACCGCACAGCTAGAGCTAAGCCTGAAAGACGTAAGTGCAGAGGAGAGCTTCCAGTTTGAACGCCATGGTTACTTTGTGGCGGATAGAAAAGATAGTGTGGTTGGTAAGCCTGTGTTTAATCGGACTGTGACGCTGCGGGATGCTTGGCAGAAGTAAAATGGATTTAGCCATTAAGCCACGCGTTGTTATTTTTGCTGGTGCAAATGGCGCAGGAAAATCTACACACGCTGAGCCTATACTTAAAGCGCTGGGCATCAGCACGTTTGTAAACGCAGATTACATTGCAAGAGGACTTTCAGGGTTAAATACAGAAGCCGTAAATTTTGAAGCGGGGCGTATTATGCTAAAACGCTTGCATGGTTTAGCTGATGAAAAAGCAGACTTTGCTTTTGAAACTACGCTATCAAGCCGAACTTTCGCTTTCTTTTTGCAAAAACTAAAGGCAGAGGGATATATTGTTACCATTATCTACTTTACCTTAAATGATGCTAGGCTTGCATATAGACGTGTGCGCCATAGGGTTAAATTAGGTGGGCATGATATTCCGCAAAAAGTAATTACTAGGCGTTTCTATCGTAGCCTAACTAATTTTTTTAAACTCTATTTACCACTTGCAGATACTTGGATGATTTTTGATAACTCTACAGGTAAAACAGCAACAGCAATAGCATGGTATATTAACAATCAAACCGTGATAAAGAGCCAAAAATTATGGAAAGAAATCAAACGCCTAGCCAACCAACAACAATAACACCAGACTCTAAAAGTTTGCGTGCCGCTTTGGCTCAAGCCTCAAAACAAGCCAATCGTATGGCGGATGCTTTTGGTTTAAAAGTTCCAGCTGCACAAGTTGAACAAGTTAAGCAAAAATAAATGTATTAATCAATTTGAGCGCCACGGCTACTTTGTTGTGGTTATCTAGGACAGCAGTGGTTCAGACTCCATTGATTGTATAAGCGTGGCCAGCGGAATTTGTTTGTATGAAGTGCTAAGGCAAAGGGGCTTGTAATAGTGATTCGGATTTTTCTAAACTTTATTAAATGGATATTCCTATCAGCTTTCGGATTATATTTTCTTTTCGTAGCGAGTAACTGGGGCGATGAAGATTTAAAGCCAGAAGTACAGGCAATCCTTAATTGGCATTCACCAGCCGCTCAGGATGACAACGGTTATTTAATTTTGCTTGGCATGAGCGCACCATTTGACCAAGATGCCTTGCATGTGGGAAAAGCTAAGCTTGCTGAAAATATAGCGCGCTTTGAGGCGGCTAGAAAAACGCGAACAATTCCACCTGTTCAAAATGAAGTGAGTGCGTTTATACCTTATCAAGAATCTGCAGGCTTGCAAGATTATCTTTGTCGCTACAACCAAGCAGAAAATTGCATAGAATTTTACCTTAGGCATGATGCCGATACGGTAAAACAAGTAATCGCTTCTCAAGAAGTGTTGTTGGCTAGATTTGCGGCGTTAAAGGCCAGTAATCAGTTTGCTGAGATTTCTGTGCCTATGTCTGGCATTGATTTTTCTGGAATATCAGCCTATTTAGTTGCAATCGAGTTGGAATATATGCAAGCCGCGCAGGATATTGCCGCAGGCAATGAAAATGCGGCTATCCAACGCTTATTAGATAATGCGCTATACAACAGAGCGATGTTGAAAAATAGTACCACGCAAGGTACCCGCGCAATGATACTAAGCATGGTGGAGCAAGATGTACGCATTTTAAGTGAGTTGATGGCAAAATATCCAGCGCTTGCCAAGTTGTACAAACAGCAATTTTCACCACTACTAAATCCTATTTCCACCAGCGAGTACACTTTGGAAGCGCCTTTTATTAACGATAGAACTGATAGTGTCTTGATGTTTAATTTAACGCTTGACGCGACAAAAGTGCTAAAAAGACATGCGCAATTAAGCTTTTTTGATAAGCTAAAAGGGGTTAATTTTCAGCCCAATGCAACCCTTAATTTTTTATATGAATTGAAAACTTTGCGTTTGAAACTGGCTACGATGGATGCGCAACAAATAGATGCCGTTAAAGCGCAAGTTGAAGTTGAGAAAAAAGCATTGTTGGGCTTCGGTTATAAACCTTATTTTTTTAAAAACAGTATAGGAAAGATTTTAGTCACAACGTTTGATGTGAGCGGATTGCTGGATGATTTTGAAGCATTTTATGATCTCGAAGGCTATATGCGTTTGGTAAGATTGCAACTGGATTTTCTACAAGCGGGCAATACAAAAATCGACCTTGAGCGGTTGCTTGCAAAATATCCTGACCCTTATACGAACAAGCCTATGCGATTCGATAGCAATGAAGGAGTATTGGTTTTTAAAGGTCGCTCCCGCAGTCAAGAAAATGTATATCAAGTAGCGGTCACGCCAATTATCTAAGCTTAGTCGAGGGGCTAAACGGGAAATCAATGGGGTCAGCCTCACAGCTGTCCCAGATAAATTATCACGCATTAAAGAGCCTCATTGAGTTGACATTAACCCAACATCATCAGGTGGTCGGAACAGTCATAGGATGTATTAGCGAAGCGTAATACATCTTTTACAAAAAATCTTACGGCGTATTACACTTGGTTAATACACCCTATGCGGGCTAAAATCACCGTTGTCATCGACAAAAACACTTATACCCGCGAGCTGATTGAAGCTTCCGGTACGTTTGCCATCAATGTGCCGTGTGTGGCGCAGTTAGATACGGTGCGTAAGGTGGGTACAAGTTCGGGTAGAGATTTAGCCGATACGGATAAATTTGCGCTGTATGGGTTGGAAACTTTTAACGCTCAGCACATCACAGCGCCTTTGCTCAAAGGCTGCGTGGCGTGGCTAGAATGTAAAGTCATCCCTGAGCCGCATAACCAAAACACTTACGATTTATTTATTGCAGAAGTGGTTGCGGCGTATGCGGATGAACGTGTGTTTAGTGATGGTCATTGGCATTTTGAAGGGCATGACCAAGAAACCTTAGATAAGTTACGCACCATACACCACGTGGCGGGCGGGGCGTTTTTTGCCACAGGACGTGCAATTAAAGCCAATATTTAGCTTTTGCAAATCAATTGGTTAAGCGCCTATAATAAACCATGTTTTACCTTAACCTTTTCAAGGCATTAAAAACGCATAACATTGATTATCTGTTAATCGGTGGCTTGGCGATGAACTTGCATGGTGTGCCGCGCATGACTATGGATGTTGATTTAGTCATTGCATTGGACGCTGGCAACATAGCCAAGTTGGCAAGTTGTGCAAAAGAGCTTGGCCTTTACCCTAATGTACCAGTGAAGCTGGAAGACCTTGCAGATGCCAATAAACGGGATGCGTTATTGGCAGAAAAAAACTTGATTGCGCTATCGCTAATTAGCAACAGGCCTGCTACGCCAACCGTGGACATTGTGATTCATCATCCGCTTGATTTTAAAAAGGCCTTTTCTAAGGCTGTGCAACGGGACATCTCTGGCACCCCTGTTATGTTGGCTTGTATCGAAGATATGATTGCGCTGAAAAAAGCCGCAGGGCGTGCGCAGGATTTGTCTGACATTACACATTTGGAGCGCTTTTTACATGACGCAAACTAACAAGCGAGTTGCAACTGAACTGGCTACAAAGCAGCTTAACGGCTTTAGTTATTATGTTAGTGATGAGCAACTTGCGGCATTCTCCAAGTTATCAATGCTAGAGCGCTTGCAGTGGGTAGATGAGGCTAGACTTTTTACGTTAATGGCACAAACGCCTGAAACTAAAGCTCGGCATGAGTTTTTACGTAAAGGTGTGCCGCGTTAAATATTTAGTCATGCAATGATAAAACTTTTATAAAGATTACTTGGTTAAACACTATGCGGCGCATCTTAATTATATTTGTAATCATTGCAGGCGTCGGCGCTGCATTCTGGTGGTTTAATCGCCCGCATCCTATTACTGTTGCACTGGTTGAGGTTGAGCGCGGCAATGTTGAATCCAGCGTGGCAAATACACGTGCAGGCAGTGTGGAGGCTTGTCAGCGTACGCGGCTTTCGCCGATTAGCGGTGGGCGGATTGCTTATCTTGGTGTTAAAAAAGGTGATCACGTTAAAAAGGGGCAGGTGTTGCTGCGGTTATGGAACGATGACCAGCAGGCGCAAAGTAATCTGGCGCAAACACAGGTGGCAAGTAGCCAAAAGCGCATAGCAGAAGTATGCGCTATGGCCGATAACGCGGAACGTGAAGCTGGCCGCATGGCTAAGTTACGTGCAAAAGGTTTTATTTCAGAAGGCGGTGAAGAAAAGGCACGTTACGAGGCTAAATCGCGTCGTGCGGCTTGCGAAGCCTCACGTGCGGATGTTGCCCAAGCGCAGGCGCGCGTAAAAGTAACAAAAGTAGAGCAAAATCGCACGGTATTGGTTGCGCCATTTGATGGCATTGTGGCGGACATTGTCGGCGAACTCGGTGAGTACACCACGCCATCACCCCCAGGTGTAGCTACGCCTCCAGCGATAGACCTGATTGATGACTCTTGTCTTTACATCGAGGCGCCAATGGATGAGGTGGATGCGCCAAAAATACAGGTGGGTCAATCTGCACGGGTGTCTTTAGATGCGTTACCCGGCAAGGTGTTACCGGCGCACGTAAAACGCGTTGCCCCTTATGTGGTGGCAGTAGAAAAACAGGCGCGTACGGTTGATGTTGAAGTCTCATTAGATGTTGCCGATGATAATAAGCAGCTATTGGTGGGCTACAGCGCCGATGTGGAAATTGTGCTGGATAGCCACGCTAACGTGTTGCGTGTGCCGACATCTACCCTGCTGGAAGGCAACAAAGTGCTGCTTTATCAGCCAAAGACAAGAAAACTGGAAGAACGCGCAATTAAGGCAGGAATTACCAACTGGGAATACACCGAAGTATTGGAAGGCCTAAAACAGGGTGACCGCATTGTTGCGTCCTTGGAGCGGGAAGGTGTAAAGGCCGGAGTGACGGTGACGCCAGAGAAAACGCCTGAAACAAACGCGCAAACCAGTACGCAAACCAGCAAGGCAAAATAACGCCCTATGCCTGATGAAAGCCTGATACAGCTCAATGACATAAACCGCACTTTTACACTCGGCGATAGCCAGGTACATGCTTTGCGTCATGTCGATTTAACGATCACGCGCGGCGAATATATCGCAGTCATGGGGCCGTCCGGCTCAGGAAAATCTACCCTGCTTAATTTGGTTGGATTATTAGATCGTGCCGATACTGGCACCTATAAGCTTGAAGGGCGTGATGTCACCACACTTAACCCAGATGAACAGGCCCGGGTGCGTAGCGAGCGCATCGGCTTTATATTTCAGAGCTTTCATCTGGTGCCGCGTCTTACTGCTGCTGCCAATATTGAGTTGCCCCTCACATTGGCTGGCATGCCAGCCTCAGAACGTGCAAAACGCGTATCGCAGGCGCTTAAAGAATATGGGTTAACCGATAGAGCACAGCATCGGCCGAATGAACTTTCTGGCGGGCAGCGCCAACGCGTTGCCATTGCGCGCGCCACCATATTACGCCCAGCGGTGCTGCTGGCAGATGAGCCTACCGGCAACCTTGACCGTGTCACCGGTGAAGAGGTGGTGCGGTTGCTGGAATCGTTGAATGCACAAGGCATGACGCTGATTGTTGTGACGCATGACCAGGCGCTTGGAGCGCGTGCGCGGCGCCAGATAAGAATGGAAGATGGCGGCGTTGTGAGCGATGCAATCAATACGCCTAATCCAGCAGCGACTTAAAGAGCCGTTACCTTGAAAATCACCGACACATTCCGTTATGCAGGTGATGCCGCTACCGGAGCACCTTTACGTACAGGTTTGTTGATACTGGCGATGTCGATAGGCGTGGCCGCGGTGGTGATATTAACTGCGCTGGGCGATGGCGCTCGCCGCTATGTGGTAGGTGAGTTTTCTGCCATCGGCAGTAATTTAATTATTGTATTACCCGGCCGTTCAGAAACGCGCGGCTTTAACCCCGCCAACCTCATTACCAGTACCCCGCGAGATTTAACACTGGAAGACGCTAACGCCTTACTGCGTTTGCCGCAGGTGCAACGCATTTCACCTATCCTGATTGCAACGACTGAAATCAACGCTGCTGGCAAGTTGCGCGAGGCCATGTTGCTGGGCACTAATGACGAGTTTGTTCGCGTGCGCCAACTTAAAATGGGGTTGGGGCGCTTTTTGACTAAAGATGAAGTCGGGCACGGTTCAGCAGAAGTGGTGCTGGGCGCACTGATTCGGCGGGAGATTTTTGGCACAGAAAACCCTTTAGGTAAAACGGTGCGGGTGGGCGATAGACGCCTACGTGTGGTGGGCGTGCTGAGCGAAGGTGGGCGCGGCATGGGCATGACGACTGACGAGTTGGTGATTGTGCCGGTAGCTACCGCGCAAGCGATGCTTAATACTAATACGCTGTTCCGTATTATGGTTGAGGCACGTAGCCGCGAGCAGCTTGGTGAAGTTAAATCGCGCGTGCTTAAGCTGATTACGCAGCGACACGAAGGCGAAGAAGACGTGACTGTCATCACGCAAGATGCCGTACTGCAAACCTTTGACAAGATTTTAAATGTACTCACACTTGGCGTTGCCGGTATTGCTGCCATCAGTTTGGCCGTAGCAGGTATTCTTGTGATGAATGTCATGCTGGTGTCGGTGACTCAACGTACAGGTGAAATCGGGCTGCTTAAAGCCTTAGGCGCCACTTCTGCGGCGGTGCGGCAGTTGTTCATGGTGGAAGCTGTACTGCTGTCACTTTCTGGCGCTATCGTGGGCGTTGGTTTAGGTTACTTGGGCGCTGCTTTCTTACGGTACCTTTATCCAGCTTTTCCGGCCTATCCACCACTATGGGCGGTGCTGGCAGGGTTGGGTACGGCGCTGGTTTCGGGTTTGGTTTTTGGCGTTATGCCGGCGCGCCGGGCCGCACAGCTTGACCCGATACAGGCCTTGTCTAAGAGGTAGCTATGCTGATCGCCGACTCTACCCGCTTCGCCCTGCAAGCTATCACCTCACACCGCATGCGCAGTTTCTTAACGCTGCTTGGTATTGCCGTGGGTATTGCCGCCGTTATTTTGCTGACATCCATTGGCGAGGGCGTGCATCGTTTCGTACTAGCAGAGTTCACACAATTTGGCACTAATGTGATTGCTGTTGCGCCTGGTAAGGTGAAAACCGGCGGGCAACCACCTACTGGTATTCCGACCACGGCGCGGTTGCTGACGATGGAGGATGCCCAGTCACTCAAGCAATTACCGCAGGTGACAGGCTCAACGCCAACGGTATGGGGTAACTCAGAAGTGGAAGGTAATGGACGCCTGCGGCGCACCACTATTTATGGCGTGGATGCAGACTTTACCCGCGTATTTAGTTCCAAAGTGAGAATTGGCAGCTTTTTGCCGCGTGAAGGTGCTGGTAGCTCACGTGCGTTTGTGGTGCTAGGCAGCAAGTTGCGCAATGAGCTATTTGGTACAACCAATCCATTAGGCGCACGCGTGCGTATTGGCGGGCTGCATTTTCGTGTGATTGGTGTGATGGCGCCAAAAGGTCAGTTTCTGGGTATTGATCTGGATGATACGGCATTTATCCCCGCGCAACGCGCCTTGGAACTTTACAATCGCGAAGGACTAATGGAGATTCACGTGATGTATGCGGAAGGCACATCATCAGCTACTGTGGCTAACGCTGTTAAAAAGCAGCTTGCATTGCGACATGGACATGAAGACTTTACCGTTACCACGCAAGAAGACATGCTGAAAACGTTATCCAACATACTTAATATTTTAACCATGGCAGTGGGCGCATTAGGCGGTATATCGCTACTGGTAGGTGCGGTGGGTATTGTCACTATTATGACGATTTCAGTGACAGAACGCACTAATGAAATTGGCCTGCTGGTGGCGCTGGGCGCGCGTCGCAGCACTGTGCTTGGCTTGTTTTTGAGTGAATCCATCATACTCGCGGCGCTAGGCGGTGTATTAGGTTTGTTGTTGGGCGTAGGGTTAGCGCAGTTAATCAGTTTGTTGGTGCCGACATTTCCGGTGCATACGCCATGGAGCTTTGCTGTTGGGGCATTACTGATGTCCGCAATGATTGGTTTGCTGGCAGGGGTGTTGCCCGCAAGAAGCGCTGCAAGGTTAGATCCGATTGAAGCATTGCGTGCAGAATAAGTTATCATAATACCCATGAGTAAACATAAAAAACGTCATTTCAAAAAAATCGGCATGCCGCCTGGCTCGCTAGTGCATATAGGCGAAGTCAAGCTGGAAAAACCAATCATCAGTTTGATTGAATATGATGCGGTTGATATGAACGAGCGTGTGTTAACCAGCGTTGAACTGGCTTCATTTAGCCTGGAAAACTATAAAAACACACATAAGAAAGTTTGGCTGAATATTCACGGCGTCAATGATGCCGCGCTGATTAAGTTAGTGGGTGATTTGTTTCATTTGCACCCCTTGGTGCAAGAAGATATTCTTAATACCGAGCAACGCCCAAAACTTGATGAGTTTGACGACTACCTGTTTATTGAGACCCGTAGTTTTAATTATGAAAAAGACACGATGTCTGTGAGTTCTGAGCAGATTAGCATGGTGTTAGGACGTGATTTTTTGCTGACGTTTCAAGAGCGTTCAACCGGTATTTTTGAGCCGGTGCGTCAACGTCTGCGCGGGTTGCATGCACACATTTGCGAGCTAGGGGTTGATTACTTAGCCTATTCACTATTAGATAATATTGTTGACCAATACTTTAAGGTGCTTGAGGATGTAGGCGATGAAAGTGAAGCGCTTGAAGAGGTGTTGTTGCATAAGCCAACCAGTACTGAGCTGCATAGCATCCATCAGCTAAAACACGTGAGCATAGAGTTGCGTCGCGCTGTATGGCCGCTACGTGAGGTGATTAACAGTTTAACGCGTAATGACAATGACTTTTTTACCCCAGCTACTACACCGTATTTGCGCGATATTTACGATCACACGGTTAATTTTATTGAGTCGCTGGAGTCAATTCGCGATAGTTTAAGTGGCATGATGGATATTTACATGGCGAGCGTGAGTCAGCGCGTGAATTTAGAAGTGCGTGCATTAACGGTAGTTGCCATGCTGTTTATGCCAGCAACCTTAATAGCAGGTATTTTTGGTATGAATTTTCATGAAATGCCTTGGCTAGCTGACAAAGATGGTTTTTGGTGGGCAATGGGCTTGATGGTGGGTATTGCACTTGTGATGATTATGATTTTTTGGCGCAGGCAATGGCTGACTAGTAAAACTTAACATGCCGCCATTCTGGCGTACCAGTGCTTGGCATCCCCGTAGAATATATGTGCTAAAGCACATTATTCGTATGTGAAAAGTCAGAATGGCGGCTAAAGTTGCCCCCATCTTATTTAATCAAAGCCGCGTATTTAGCCCGAATCTTAGCCGCTTTAGGGGCCGCCACCGCCAAACAATAAGGTTGATTAGGATTGTTAGCAAAATAATACTGGTGATAATCTTCAGCTGGGTAAAACGTCTCCGCCCCATTGATTTGCGTCACAATTGGTGCGTTAAATACATTAGCCGCATTAAATTTAGCAATCATTTTTTTTACCGCATCTCGCTGAGTGCCATTTTGGCAAAATACAGCAGAGCGATATTGTGTGCCAACGTCGTTGCCCTGACGGTTTGGCGTGGTTGGGTCGTGTGACACAAAAAATATCTCCAGTAATGTCTCAAAACTAATTTTGTCGGCATCAAAAGTAATTTGAATCGCCTCGGCATGCCCCGTGTCACCATTGCAAATAGTTTTGTAAGTGGGGTTCTGCGTGTGGCCGCCAATGTAGCCGGACACTACTTTGCTCACACCTTTTAGCTGGCTAAATACGGGTTCTGTACACCAGAAACAGCCGCCGGCAAAAATCGCAATTTGTTCGTTGCTCATTTTATTTTCCTTAAAAATTTTATTCTATCGTTAGTCAGTTATTTCTAGTAAACATTACAATTGCAGTATGCGTTTAAATGCACTTTATGTTGATTTTAATTCCTACTTTGCTTCAGTAGAGCAACAGTTGTTGCCAGAGTTGCGTGGCAAGCCAATTGGCGTACTTGCTGTAATGGCAGAAACGACTTGCTGTATCGCGGCAAGTTATGAGGCGAAAGCTTTTGGTATTAAAACCGGCACCTTGGTCAGCGAAGCCCGCAAGCTATGCCCGGGCATGATTTTTGTAGAAGCGCGGCCACCTGTTTATGTGACATTTCATCACAAGCTAATAGAAATCGTTGAAAGCTGCACACATGTAGAAAAAGTGCTTTCGATTGACGAAATGGTATGTAAGCTCACCGGTAGCCAGCAACTGCCAGAAAATTCGCTGAAACTTGCCGCCAACATAAAGCATAAAATCAACGCACAATTCGATTATATCCGTTGTTCTATCGGCATCGCCCCCAATACGTTTTTAGCCAAAGTGGCGTCTAATATGCAAAAGCCAGATGGCTGTGTGCTGATAGCGCCGCATGAGTTGCCACAACGATTGTTCGGGTTGAAGCTGCGCGATTTAAACGGTATTGGCAAGCAGATGGAAGCGCGTTTGAATCGCTACAAAATCACTACGGTTGAGCAGTTGTATGTGGCCAACCGGCAACAGTTACAAACGGCTTGGGGCAGTATTGAAGGTGGGCGCATGTATGACAAACTGCGCGGCTTGGAACCTTATTACGTGAAAAATGCGCGTAGTAGTTTGGGGCACTCGCATGTGCTGCCACCAGAACAGCGCAATGAGGCTGGCGCAAAGGCGGTGTTACATCGCTTGCTACAAAAAGCCTGCATGCGGATGCGCAGCTATGATTTACTTGCTTCAAGAGTCAGCGTAAAAGTTAAGTTTAGAAACCTGCCTAGCTGGCAGATGGAAAGCGCGGTTTCACCCACAGATAATACTTTGCGTTTAATTGAAGCGTTAGAAACTTTTATGCAGCATTATCCACAAATAAAAGCTGAACCTTATGCGGTTGGGGTGTCTTTGTCCGGTTTGGTAACGGCAGATGAAGTGGCGCGCGATTTATTCCAAATCGAGCCGCTTGAAAATGAAAAGAAATTAAATAAAGCGATTGATACACTAAATTTAAAGTTTGGTAAAAACACCATTTATTTTGGCGGGGCACATCAAGCGCTTAAAGATGCCCCTATGCGCATTGCTTTTAATCACATTCCAGATTTAGTAGTGGAGGGTGATGATACGCACGATGCTTAAATTTATTAAGCATTGTGCAATTTCTTGATCAGGATATTTTTAGAGTTGCGTTTTTGAGCGTAATATTGGTCTACAAACAGAGTTTGCAACCGGTGGCTGCATTAGTCATCACATCTTCTGAAGCTGGTTTGTTTTACTTGGCAACGATTGCACAGTCTTTACATTTACCTTTTGCCATATCATAACCTTTGATGGCCTCCAGACCTTTTACATCGGTCATAATGGTATCGTCTAAAACAGATTCCTCCATATTGGCGCCGGTAATATCCGCGCCAGTTAAGTTGGCTTTGCTGAAGTCAGCGCGAAATAAATTAGTGTTGCGCAAGTTTGCGTTTCTTAAATCAGCAAATCTTAAATTTGCACGATTGATGTCAGAGCCTTCAAAGTTAGTGTTTGAAAATTTGCCACCTATGGCATCAAAACGCATCGCTCCCATGGGCTGGTTGCCAATATCCAAACCAAAACGACCTTTAACAACAGTAGCGTTGCTCATGTTTACATTGCCAAGGGTGCCAATCATGCGGGCGTTGGTAAGATTTGCTCCTTGGAAATTGGTTTTATCAAAAATAGCCTGAAAAATTGTGGCGTCAGTTAGATTTGCCCCGCTTAAGTTAGCATTTTCAAGCCGTGCCAAGTTTAGATAGGCACCTTGTAAATTTGCCCCTGCCAACTTTGCCCCCATCAGTTCTGCACCAAAAAAGCTTACATTTTTCATATTGCAGTGGCTTAAATCCATGCCATTAAAGATTAAGTACCCCGCATCTTTGTTGCTTAAATCACAAGTTTTGCTGTTGATTTGTTTTAAAGCATCTGCTTGGCTGATTTTTGTACGCTCTGGCTCGGCATTTTTTGCGTAAAATGCGGTGGCTTTATTAACAGCGCCTTGTGGGTCAAGCAAAAACGACTTGCGGGCGGTGTGGTTGCTAAAGCAATAAGTTTTGCCTTTGTATAATTCGTTAACCTCGCATTTTGTTTTAATTAACATGCCTTTTGACAAACTATTGGTACAATGGTCTCCAAATTCTCCTGCAAATACATTGCTGGCAAAGACCAAGGCAATGCTAGTTAGCAGAATTAAGTTTTTTACTTTGTTCATGATGATTCTCCAAAATCTGCTTTATGGTTGTGCAATTTCATCCATTATTTGCGTCAATGGTAAACACACCATAACCGTACGTCACATAGTCAACACTCACCCAAATAAGGCACTTTTAGGCGGATTAAGTTCATTTCATGAAAATCATGAGTTACAACTTAGTAACAACTATTGGTAATCTTAATTGTAAGTTGTCGCGTTGAATGACCATCTGCAAAACAATAAAGCAGAAATTGAATATAAAAATCAATCATTAGCTAGGTACGTGACTTAATAAATTTGAGAAATAATGGAGAAGTGAAATGCGTAATTTTAAGTTGAATGCTGTCAATAGTATGCGTGTAACGATGTTAGTTCCTGCGCTGGTAGCGGCCGTATTTGCAACACCAGCGATGGCGGATGATCAATATACTGACACTGCACGTGTGCTTTCAGTGACCCCGCAAACTGAACGTGTAAATATGCCGCGCCAGGAATGTCGCACGGAATACCAGCAACAAAGCTATAGCAATGGTGGCGACCACTCAATTGCGGGTGCCGTGATTGGTGGCATTGCCGGCGGTTTGCTGGGGAATACCATTGGTCGTGGTAATGGTCGAATTGCCGCTGCGGCCGTAGGTGCCGGTGTTGGCGCCATTGCAGGTGACCGGATCGGCAGTGGTCGAAATAGTGTAGTGACAACGCGTAGCGTGCCAGTGCAAAGCTGCTATCAGGTGGATAACTGGCAAACAGTGAATTCAGGTTACTTTGTGACTTATGAATACAACGGCAGAACCTACAACACGGTGACCAGCAACCATCCTGGACGCTATATTGATGTGAACGTGGCGGTCGCGCCCAATAGCCGCGTCGTGTCGCAAATCAGTTATATCGCGCCAGCCCGTTATGACAATGACAGGTGGGACAATGGTCGCGGCAATAGCTATCGCGGCCACGGTAAGCAACGCGATTGGGATAATAGAGGTCATGAAGATTCGCGCCGTTATTATTAAGCACGGTTTTAGTTAAACCGCTATTGTTCAAGCAACAGAACCTGGTAGCCATGAAAATGCTACCAGGTTTTTTATTACTTATTTTTTATTAAATACGCCCTAGCACCTTGGCTTACCAGTAAAATTGAAGCAACTCTCATTATAAAAAATCAATCGCGTGAAACTAACAGTAGATTGTGAAGTAACCAGCAAATTATCAGCCTTGCAGCAGACAAGCGCATTCGCTTACCTGTTGAGCAAAGCCAAGATCACATGGCTGGATATTCCGCTAGAAGCCTTAGTATGTAATCAATATGGATTAAAGCCAGCGCAAGATTACCCAATAGCGACAATTGCCGCCAGTGCTGATGGTTTGGAGGTTGGCAATGCCTTTTGGTTGCGAGCTGACCCTGTGCATTTAACCATGCAACGTGATAGCTTTAGCTTGAGTGAGCCACTGCCCATGCGGGTTGAGCCTGAACATGCCGAAAATATCGTTGCCAGCCTAAATCAGCATTTCGATGCAGAGGGCTTAACTTTTTTTATTGGTAACTCCGGCGCTTGGTATTTGCGTTTAAATAACGTGCCGCAAATTAAAACCAGCTTACCAAGTATCGCTATAGGTAAAAACAGTTATCACTTTATGCCACAAGGCGATATGTCAGCCAAGTGGCGCGCTTATTTGAATGAAGCGCAAATGTTGTTGTTTACGCACCCAGCAAATGCGGCAAGAGAGCTCGCCGGCGCCCCCGTTATTAATAGCCTTTGGCTCTCCGGCGGCGGCATCATGCCGCTGAGTGTAAAGCCGCAGCATGATGTTGATTTAATGGTAGCTAGCAGTCCTTTTTATCTAGGCTTGGCGCAATGGTCTGATTTGAACAGTCAAGTAATGGCACCACGCTTGGATGATGTCATACAAAGTTCAGCGTCACGGCAGCATGTGCATTTACAGTTGACCCACGAGCAATCGCTAGACGATGCTAGTTTTCAGGTATTATTGAATGCATTAAAAACAAAAAAAATTAAAGCGCTTAATTTGAATTTAGGCTGTTACGAAAGAACATTAGTTTTAACCATAACATCCTTAGACCATTACAAATTTTGGCGCAAGTTAAAACCCGTGATGCATTTTTTAGTGTAAATTTTTAATTCAAATGACTTCAATCGTACAGCGTCAAGTTTCAGCAGAGGTGACCCAGGTTTTGCAGACCGCGGGGGTGTCGCCGTTGATGTCGCGTTTGTTTGCAGCGCGTGGCGTGGTAGATGTGAGCCAGATGAGTACCAATTTAAGCAGTCTGTTGCCACCGCAAAGCCTCACGCATAATCAAGCCATGGCTAAATTATTGGCAGATGCTATTGCCGCCAATAAAAAGCTACTAGTGATTGGTGATTACGACGCAGATGGCGCGACGGCGACTGCTGTCGCGGTTAAAGGCCTGCAGGTATTGGGCGCCAATGTCGGGTTTTTAGTGCCTAATCGCTTTGAATACGGCTATGGTTTAACGCCGGAAATTGTAGCGTTGGCCGCTTTGCAAAAGCCCGACGTCATTATTACCGTTGATAACGGCATTGCCAGCGTGGATGGTGTGCAAGCCGCCAATGTGCTTGGCATACAAGTGCTGATTACCGACCATCACCTGCCAGGGCTAGAAACTCCGCAAGCCGCTTGCATTATTAACCCTAATCAACATGGCTGCACTTTTGCCAGCAAGCATTTAGCTGGGGTAGGCGTCATGTTTTACTGCCTGCTTGGTTTGCGTGCAGAACTACGCGAGCGTGGCGCTTTCGTACAAAAAACAGAGCCAAATCTAACCGAACTGCTGGATTTAGTCGCGCTGGGTACGGTGGCGGACTTAGTCAAGCTAGATGAAAATAACCGCATTCTGGTGGAACAAGGGTTGCGCAGAATTCGTGCGGGAGCTTGCAGCCATGGCGTTACCGCGCTGCTAAAAATCGCCGCGCGCGCGCCTGCAACGGCCAGCGCGCAAGACTTAGGCTTTTACGTTGGACCAAGGTTAAATGCGGCTGGTCGCCTGGATGACATGACATTAGGCATACAGTGCTTGCTGGCAGAAACAGAATCACAAGCGGTGCAAATTGCGCAGCAATTACACGATTTAAATGTGCAGCGTCGCAGTATTGAAGCCGATATGCAAGACAGCGCCAATATCTCGCTTGAAGAGATTCAAATCGCGCATCAATACTCCATTAGCCTATATCAGCCTGATTGGCATCAAGGCGTGATCGGTATTTTAGCCTCGCGCATCAAAGAGCGTCATCATCGCCCTGTTATTGCCTTTGCCGATGCGGGTGATGGATTGCTTAAAGGTTCAGGACGTTCAATTGCCGGCCTGCACTTGCGAGATGCGCTAGATTTATTAAGTAAACATCAGCCGGATTTGATTGTTAAGTTTGGCGGCCACGCCATGGCTGCGGGCCTTACTATCAAGCTTGAAGACTTTAATCTATTTAAGCTGAGTTTTGAAATTGTCGTCAAAAGTTTGATTACAGAAGCCGATTTAGAATCTCTATTAGAAGTTGACGGTAATCTCAGCGTGAATGATATGACGTTTCAAGCCGCTCAAATGTTAGAGAATCAAGTGTGGGGGCAGGGTTTTGCGCCGCCACTGTTTTATGATGCGTTTGAAGTCATCAGTCAGCGCATATTAGGTGAAAAACACTTAAAGCTCAGCTTAAAGCCAATATCATCGCAATCGTCGCCAGTGATAGATGCTATTTATTTTAATCAAACTGATTTATTGGATAGCCGCATTCAAGCGGCGTATCAATTGCAAACCAATAACTATAATGGTGCACAGAAAGTGCAATTAAATTTACGTTATGTGGCTAACTAACATGGTTGTGATAGCAGGAGTCGATTATTAACAACACGATAAAAACTGGCCCTCATTTGCTGGTTGAAAGTATGTTTCAACCAGCTTTGCCACCACGCAAGCCAGACGCTCATAAAGGGTCGTCCGGTAGTGTTGCTGTAATTGGTGGCGATGAAAGCATGGTGGGCGCGCTGCTGTTGGCGGCTCGGGCAGCGTTGCTGAGCGGTACAGGGCGCGTCTATGCTGCAGCGTTAAGCAAAAACGCGCCGGCTGTTGATGCGCTCTACCCGGAAGTAATGATGCGCTCATCAGCGGCACTCATGCAGCTAGATCAATTAAATTGCGTAGTAATCGGGCCAGGTTTAGGTCAGTCAAATGAGGCAATTGAGCTGTTAGCGTATTGGTTGGCGCAGCAACTTCCACTATTGCTGGATGCTGATGCGTTGAATTTAATCGCTATATATCCGCATTTGTTCAATCAGGTTAAAAATAGGCAAGTAGCAACCGTCATTACGCCACATGCAGGTGAGGCGGCTAGATTGCTTGCTAGTAGCGCGGAATATATCCAACAAAATCGTATCGATTGTGCACTGAAATTATCACAAAAGCTTCATGCGGTCTGCGTGCTAAAAGGTGCCGGCACAGTTTGTGCTCATTACGATGGCAGCTATTTCGTTAACACAACGGGTAACCCGGCATTGGCAACCGGTGGCACAGGCGATGTGCTGAGTGGCATTGTTGCGAGCTTAATCGCACAGGGCTTGAGTGCGACAGATGCTGCTAAGCTTGGCGTTTATGTGCATGGTGCTGCCGCTGATGCCTTACTCGAAAAAGGTCTTGGCCCCATTGGTGTGACCGCTTCCGAGGTGGCGTTAGAAGTGCGCAATGTTCTCAATCGGCTCAATAAGTCAGATTAAATAAAGCTAACGTCTTGAATTGACTGCAATGGCGCATAAAAGCTAGAATGGCGCTGTTTTTGGAAACGTTGATAAACAACGTTCGTAAAACAAATTTATTGTAAATTTTAGGGTTCACATGCCACGAAAATTAGTTGTAGCCAATTGGAAGATGCATGGTAACTTGGCCTCGAATCAACAGCTTTTAGAGGCATACATTCAAAAATTAACCCCGTTAAAAAATACCGATGTTGTAGTTTGTGTGCCTTACCCGTATCTGGCTCAAGTTCAGTCGATTTTACAAAACACTACTATTGCATGGGGCGCGCAAAATTTAAGTAAAGACGCTGTAGGCGCTTTTACCGGTGAGGTGAGCGCGAGCATGTTAAAGGATTTTTGTGCAACTTATGTGATTATTGGGCACTCTGAACGTGCAACCGCTTATTGCGAGTCTGATGAGAACATTGCGACTAAATTCATGCAGGCCAAAATTCATGGCTTGACACCAATCTTATGCGTGGGTGAAACGCTGATAGAGCGCGAAGCGGGTGTGATGGAAATGGTGGTAGCCAAACAGATTGACACAATAATTAACATGTATGGCGCGGACATTTTTGCCAACACGGTGGTTTCTTATGAGCCAATTTGGGCAATTGGCTCGGGTTTGGCGGCAAGTGCTGAGCAAGCGCAAAGTATGCATGAATTTATTCGAGGCAGAATCGCCTGTGCCGATAAAGAAGCTGCAGCAAGCTTGAAAATCCTCTATGGGGGGAGCGTAAACCCGCAAAATGCGGTACAATTATTCGCTATGCAAGATATTGATGGCGGGTTAGTCGGCAAGTGCTCTCTAAGTGCTAGTGAGTTTGACGGAATCTGCCGTGCGGCAACCTAAAAGTTGTTGCTTTTTTAGGTTGTAATCTCGTAAGACGAGACTTAACGTACTCCAGAAAATTTAAGTGAAGTGTAAAGCTAGCTGTAAAAGTTAAGCGTAAAAGGTTGAAAATGGAAAAATTAGTATTAGTAATTCATGTATTGGCTGCACTCGGTGTGATTGGCTTGGTACTTTTGCAGCATGGTAAGGGCGCCGACATGGGTGCGTCATTTGGTAGTGGTGCGTCTGGCAGTCTGTTTGGGGTGTCTGGATCGTCAAATTTTATGAGTCATGCCACAGCATTTTTTGTATTGATTTTCTTTACAACCAGCTTAACGCTGGCCTATATGGCAAGTGACAAAGCGGGTGGCGGTAGCGTGGTAAAAGCGCATGCTGCTCAATCAAGTCAAACGGTTGCTGACCCTGCAAAAGTAGAGGCGCCGGCAGCAGAGGTTGTGCCAAAATAGTTAATTGTGTTTGAGTTTAAACTCAACAAAATGCCGTCGTGGTGGAATTGGTAGACACGCAACCTTGAGGTGGTTGTGACTAAGGTCGTGAGAGTTCGAGTCTCTCCGTCGGCACCAAGTTTAATGTAAGTTGTTGTATTTTATAGCGTTTTTGTTGCAAGGTGAACGTGGATCAAGTGTTTGGTGGCTTGTGTTTGTCGCGGTAGCATAATAAAAGCATATAAGAGTAGGTGTTGTTTTAAGTTTATTGAATGCTGTTTACCATATTTCAGTCTGGGGCTGGTCGGTGCTAGAAAACTATTTTCCAATATTATTGTTTATCCTGGTTGGGTTGGCTGTTGGCGTTGGTCCGCTTGTTTTATCTAAATTGGTTTCCCCTAGTAAACCTGATTTTGCAAAAAACTCCCCCTATGAATGTGGATTTGAAGCGTTTGAAGATGCGCGCATGAAATTTGATGTGCGCTATTACTTGGTTGCTATTCTATTTATTCTTTTTGATTTAGAAATCGCGTTTTTATTCCCGTGGGCGGTGGTGTTGCAAGAAATTGGCCTGTTTGGTTTTCTTGCTATGATGGTGTTTTTGGGTGTACTTGTGATTGGCTTTATCTACGAGTGGATGAAGGGCGCCTTAGAATGGGATTGATGGTAATGGGGTTGATTCAGTCATGAGTATTGAAGGTATTTTAGAAAAAGGTTTTGTGACGACCACGCTGGATACGGTGATTAACTACACCCGCACCGGCTCATTATGGCCAATGACCTTTGGGCTTGCCTGCTGTGCGGTGGAAATGATGCATGCGGGTGCTTCGCGCTATGACCTGGACCGTTTTGGTATCGTGTTTCGCCCAAGTCCCCGCCAGTCGGATGTGATGATAGTCGCGGGTACCTTGGTGAATAAAATGGCGCCGGCATTACGTAAAGTATATGACCAGATGGCTGAGCCGCGCTGGGTGATTTCAATGGGGTCGTGTGCGAATGGTGGCGGTTACTATCATTATTCTTATGCAGTAGTACGCGGTTGTGATCGCATTGTGCCGGTTGATGTTTATGTGCCAGGTTGCCCGCCGACCGCCGAGGCCTTGCTATACGGTATTATTCAGCTTCAAAATAAAATTAAACGTACTAATACAATAGCCCGGTAAGTTAAATATATGTCAGCCAAATTAGATCAGCTATCAGCAACTTTGCAGGCCGTGCTGGGCAAAAAAATCACCAAGCAGATTGTTGCATTGGGCGAAGTGACCGTTGAATGTAGTGCGCAAGATTACCTTGCTGTATGTCAGTTGTTACGCGATGACGCTGGCTTGAAATTTGAGCAGTTGATTGATCTGTGCGGCGTGGATTATCAAGCGTATGGTGAAGCTGGCTATGACGGTTTGCGTTATGCTGTGGTTAACCACTTTTTATCGGTGTCATTAAATCAGCGTGTGCGCTTGCGCGTGTTTGCAATTGATGAAGACTTTCCAGTTTTACCAACCTTGGTTGATTTGTGGCCAGTAGCAAATTGGTTTGAGCGTGAGGCCTTCGATTTATATGGCATTATGTTTGAAAATCACCCAGATTTACGCCGCTTATTGACCGACTACGGCTTTGTAGGTCATCCTTTCCGTAAAGATTTCCCGATGATAGGTAACGTTGAAATGCGTTATGACCCAGAACAGCAACGCGTGATTTATCAGCCGGTATCAATTGAGTTACGTAATAATGTGCCGAGAGTTGTCCGTAATGAAGGGGCTCACCATGGCTGAAATTAGAAACTACACCATGAACTTCGGCCCGCAACATCCTGCCGCGCATGGTGTTTTGCGTTTGGTGCTGGAGTTGGATGGTGAAGTTATTCAACGAGCTGACCCACACATTGGTTTGCTACATCGCGGTACTGAAAAGTTAGCTGAAAATCGCACTTATCTGCAATCTATCCCATATATGGATAGATTGGATTACGTATCTATGATGTCTAACGAGCATGCGTACGTGATGGCGATTGAAAAAATGATTGGCATTGATGTGCCTGTACGCGCGCAATATATCCGCGTGATGTTTGATGAAATTACGCGCGTGCTTAATCACTTATTATGGCTAGGTGCACATGCGCTAGATGTAGGTGCGATGACCGTGTTTTTATACGCTTTCCGTGAGCGTGAAGATTTGTTCGACGTATATGAGGCAGTTTCAGGTGCGCGTATGCACGCAGCTTATTACCGTCCAGGTGGTGTGTATCGTGATTTGCCAAATATCATGCCGCAATATGCAGTATCACCGTTGCGTAATGCTAAAACGGTTAAAGCGCAAAATGAAAATCGTCAAGGTTCATTGTTGGACTTCATTGAAGACTTTACTAATCGCTTCCCTACTTATATCGACGAGTATGAAACATTGCTGACAGATAACCGTATCTGGAAGCAGCGTACGGTTGGTGTGGGTGTGGTGAGCCCAGAGCGTGCATTGGCACTCGGCATGACGGGCCCGATGTTACGTGGCTCAGGCATTGAGTGGGATTTACGTAAAAAGCAACCGTATGAAGTGTATGCTGATTTAGACTTTGATATTCCAGTCGGCGTAAATGGCGACTGCTACGACCGCTACTTGGTGCGTATGGAAGAGTTTAGGCAATCTAATCGCATCATCAAGCAATGTGTAGATTGGTTGCGTAAAAATCCAGGTCCGGTGATTACGGCTGATAACAAAGTTGCGCCACCTGGTCGTGAAAACATGAAAACCAATATGGAAGACATGATTCACCACTTCAAGTTGTTTACCGAAGGCTTCCATGTGCCGGCTGGTGAGGCCTATGCTGCTGTAGAGCATCCAAAAGGTGAGTTTGGTATTTATATGGTTTCAGATGGCGCCAATAAACCTTACCGCCTTAAAATTCGTGCGCCGGGTTTTCCGCATCTGGCTGCATTAGATGAAATGACTAGGGGTCATATGATCGCTGATTTGGTAGCGATTATTGGTACGCAGGACATTGTTTTCGGAGAAATCGACCGATGAGCAGCGTCTTTCACCCTCATCCATTGTTGTTTGCACTTTCGTCATCCTCATGTACTTCAGTACATTCCGGTGGCTCAAGCACTCACGCCTCGACTGAGGCTGAAATACTCGCTCCTCGGAGTAGGAATAAATAAGTATGTTAAGTCCAGAAGCAATAACTAAAATAAATTATGAGCTGACTAAGTATCCGGTTGATCAGCGGCAGGCTGCTGTGATGAGTGCGCTGCGTATCGTGCAAACCGAACGTGGCTGGCTTTCAAAAGAAAGTATCACAGAAGTCGCGCAGTATTTAGGTATGCCGGAAATTGCAGCCATGGAAGTGGCTACTTTTTATAACATGTACGACTTAAGTCCTGTAGGCAAGTACAAGGTTACGGTGTGTACTAATATTTCATGCATGCTACGCGGCTCTGATGAGATTGTAAGTCACCTACAACATAAACTTGGTGTTGGGTTTAATGAAATCACCCCGGATGGAAAGTTCTGCCTTAAAGAAGGTGAGTGCATGGGCTGTTGTGGTGGGGCGCCGTTGATGCATGTCAATAATACCGAAATGCATGAGTTTCTCACTATTGAAAAAGTAGATGCAATCTTGGAGGGACTTAAGTAATGGTCTCTTCTAGAAAATCAGCGATTCAAAAACCTGTGGTGATGACGGATCTCACAGGTCAAACTTTAGTAACGTTGCGTACCTTAACTGAAAAAAATCCAGCCTCATTAGAAACTTACCTGAAGTTAGGCGGCTATGCATCGTTAAAACGTATTGTCACAGAAAAAGTTAAAGCAACCGATATTATTACTGAGGTGAAAAACTCTGGTTTGCGTGGTCGAGGCGGCGCAGGTTTCCCTACAGGTCTCAAATGGAGCTTCATGCCACGCTATTTTGATGGCGTTAAATATTTAGTTTGCAATACCGATGAAGGTGAGCCCGGTACATTTAAAGACCGTGACATTATTCGCTACAACCCGCATCAGTTGATTGAAGGTATGGCGATTGCTGCGTATACGTTAGGTGCGCGTGTCGGGTATAACTATATTCATGGTGAGATTTGGCAAGATTATGAAACGTTCGAAGCGGCTCTTCACGAGGCAAGGGCGGCAGGTTATATAGGTGAGAATCTTTTCGGTACCAATTTCAGTTTTGATTTGTATGCGGTGCATGGCTACGGTGCCTATATCTGTGGTGAAGAAACCGCACTAATCGAATCAATCGAAGGTAAAAAAGGTCAGCCACGCTTTAAGCCACCATTCCCGGCAAGTTATGGTGTGTTTGGTAAACCAACTAACGTAAACAACACTGAAAGTTACACTAGCATTCCATGGATTATGCAAAATGGCGGACAAGCCTTTGCGGATTTAGGTGTGCCAAATTCAGGCGGTAGCAAGTTATTTTCTGTTTCTGGGCATGTAGAAAAGCCAGGTAATTATGAAGTAAGAATGGGTACACCATTTACTGAATTGTTAACCATGGCTGGAGGCATTTGGAAAGGTCGCCAGTTAAAAGCGGTCATTCCAGGTGGCCCTTCTACTGCGGTAATGCCGGCGTCAGCGATTGTTGGCGCTACCATGGATTACGAGGGTTTGAGTAAGGCAAGATCAAGCCTTGGTGCAGGTTCCATGATTGTGATGGATGATACAACCTGCATGGTAAAAACCCTGCATCGCTTAGCCTATTTCTTCTATGAAGAAAGCTGTGGACAATGTACGCCATGCCGAGAAGGCACCGGCTGGGTATATCGCGTGATTGATCGTATTGTAAAAGGTCAAGGCAAGATGGAAGATTTGGATTTGTTGACGGACATTAGCAATAACATTGCCGGACGTACTATTTGTGCATTAGGTGAGGCAGCAGCAACGCCAGTGTTGAGTTTTATCAAGCATTTCAGGCCAGAGTTTGAGTATTACATTCAGCATGGCAAATCAATGGTGGATGGCAAGTAAATGTTAAATATAGAAATAGATGGCAAATTGGTAGAAGTCGAACACGGCAGCACCATTATTGATGCGGCCGATAAAGTCGGCATTTCGATCCCACGTTTTTGCTACCATCCAAAACTATCTGTCGCAGCTAATTGCCGCATGTGTTTGGTGCAAGTTGAAAAGTTCAATAAGCCATTACCAGCTTGTGCTACGCCTGTAGCCGATGGCATGAAGATTTTCACGCGCTCTAAATCAGCGATTGAAGCGCAGCAAAGTGTGATGGAATTTTTGTTAATCAATCATCCGTTAGATTGCCCAATCTGTGATCAGGGCGGTGAATGCGATTTGCAGGATATTGCAGTGGCTTACGGTGTAAGTGGCTCTCGCTATACTGAAGAAAAGCGTGTGGTATTCAACAAAAATATCGGGCCGTTAGTCAGTACAGATATGACGCGTTGTATTCAATGTACGCGATGTGTACGCTTCTTAAAAGAAGTTGGCGGTATGCAGGAGTTGGGGTTGGTTGGGCGTGGCGAGCATGCCGAAATCACTGCATATGTAGATAAAAGTGTGAATTCAGAGCTATCTGGCAATATCATTGATTTATGCCCTGTAGGTGCATTAACGAGTAAGCCATTCAGGTATTCAGCGCGTAGCTGGGAGCTGACCCGTCGCCCAAGCATTGCGCCCCATGATAGCTTAGGCTCTCACATTGAAGTGCATGTAAAAGACAACAAAGTGATGCGCGTATTGCCACGTGAAAAAGAGAGCATCAACGAGTGTTGGCTGTCAGACCGTGATCGTTTCTCTTATGAAGGTTTAAATAGCCCTGATCGCCTAAAAGTGCCAATGATTAAACACAATGGCGAATGGGTGGAGACTGATTGGAAAACAGCACTGGAGTTCGCAGCTGGTCAGTTAAAAGATATCACTAATGAATATGGCAGTGAATCATTGGGCGTTTTGGTCTCACCAAACAGCACGATGGAAGAAGGTTATTTAGCCAAAAAACTAGCCAATGGCTTGGGTTGTGGCAACGTTGATTATCGTTTGCGCCAAACTGACTTCAGGTTAGATGGTAAGCGTCTGGGAACGCCATGGATGGGTTGCAATATTCATGAAATTGAAGAGCTAGACCGTATTATCGTGATTGGTTCTAACTTGCGTAATGAGCATCCTCTGCTGGCACAACGATTCCGCAGGGCGGTGGCTAACGGTGCTGAGCTGTCTGTCGTGAGTCCTTTAGATAACGACCCATTGATGGATATTGCACATAAAGTCATTGTTCGTCCTAATGACATGGTGAACGTGTTAGGACAAATCCTAAAAGCCATGTCAGGCTTGCAACGTTTGTCACTGTGTCTGCCACCGTCACTCACAAAATTATTGGATGATATCAAAGTGCGTCCAAATACGCAGGCGATTGCTGAGAGCTTGGCCGGTCATGGTAAAGACTACGATTTGATCGCACCAAAAGTCGGTATTTTCTTAGGGAACATGGCATTAAGCGATCCGCGCTTTACTGAAATGTACAGTATGGCTGAGGCGATTGGCGGTATTACTGGTGCTAAAGGCGGTATTCTGCCCGCTGCAGCCAATAGTACTGGTATGCACTTAATGGGTGTGATGCCATCTAGTACCGGTATGCACGCACGTGCAATGCTGGAAGTGCCTCGCAAAGCGTACTTACTGTTAAATGTCGAGCCAGAACTTGATTGTCAACATGCTGCTTTAGCAAAAGTTGCTATGGAAAAAGCAGAGTGTGTAGTAGCGCTTACAGCGTATAAATCCCAAGCTTTGGATAATGCAGATATATTGTTACCAATTGCGCCATTTACTGAGACTTCCGGCACTTTCATGAGCATGGAAGGCCGTGTGCAAAGTTTTGCAGCTACAGTCAAACCGCTTGGTGAATGTCGTCCGGCATGGAAAGTATTACGCGTATTGGCTAATACTTTGGGGCTTGATGGTTTTGATTATGAATCAAGCGAACAGGTCAAAGATGCGGTTTTTGCAGGTGAAAAACCTTCGGCGGTAGTATGGCGTAGTTTGAACAATAACTTGAGAGAGTTAGTGGAAATTCAAGTTAATATTAAGCATGATGGCCTGCAGCGTATTGGTGAAGTTGCGCAATATCAAGCTGATCCAATTGTGCGCCGCTCACCACCGCTACACAAAACTAAATACAACACCAAACCTATGGCGCGTATGTGTGGTAAGCAGCTAGATGCGCTAGGCTTGATCGATGGCGACACAGTATTGGTAAAGCAAGATAAAGGCAGTGCAGTGTTGACTGTTCGCCTCGACGAGCACGTTGCTGTAGGTTGCGTACGTGTAGCTGCAGCACATGAAGATACTGTAGGTCTGGGTGATTTGATGGGTGAAATTACAGTTGAAAAGTTCGTCCCACAACAGTCTTCAATCGATAAAATAAATCTTACGGAAGCGCGTGCCTGATGGAATGGTTATCAAATCTATTTGGTAGTTATTGGCCGGCAGTGGAAATCACTGGCTGGACATTGATTAAAATTGTCGCCATTGTTGCACCGCTAATGGGCGCTGTTGCATATCTAACCTTGGCAGAACGTAAAGTCATTGGCTATATGCAGGTGCGTATTGGTCCTAATCGCGTTGGTTATTTTGGCTTATTGCAACCACTGGCTGATGGTATCAAGCTGTTATTTAAAGAAGTCATTTTACCCACGGCTTCAAATAAGGCTTTGTTTTTATTAGGGCCAGTATTAGCTATCGCCCCTGCCTTTGCCGCGTGGGCGGTGGTGCCATTTGATATGAATATGGTGCTGGCAGACATTGACGCAGGGTTGCTATACATACTAGCCATGACCTCGGTCGCGGTTTATGGTGTAATCATCGCGGGCTGGGCCTCTAACTCTAAATATGCATTTTTAGGTGCCATGCGTTCAGCAGCACAAATCGTGTCTTATGAAATTGCCATGGGCTTTGCCTTGGTCGGCGTGCTGATGTGTGCAAATAGCTTGAACTTGGGAAAAATTGTGATGGGACAGGCGGGCGGATTCTGGCATTGGTATTTCTTGCCTCTGTTCCCGTTATTCATCGTTTACTTCATTAGTGCCGTCGCTGAAACCAACCGCGCGCCGTTTGACGTGGCGGAAGGTGAGTCTGAAATTGTAGCCGGCTTCCACGTTGAATACTCTGGCATGGCATTTGCAGTGTTCTTTTTGGCTGAATATGCCAATATGATTTTAGTATCGATGCTGGCTGCTTTAATGTTCCTAGGCGGATGGCTATCTCCCGTGCCATTTATTCCTGATAGTTTCCTGTGGTTACTGGCTAAAGTTGCTTTCTTACTCTTTTTCTTTTTATGGTTCAGGGCAACATTCCCACGCTACCGTTATGATCAAATCATGCGTCTAGGCTGGAAAATATTTATCCCCATTACTATTGTCTGGATTGTGTTTGTAGGCGGTATGATGCAAACCCCTTGGGCGCACTTATTTCATTAGGCTATTACGAATAGATTTTGTAAATTAAAAACATGATTAAATCGATTAAACAAACACTGGGCAGTTTGATGCTGTGGGAGCTGCTGAAAGGCATGGCGCTGACAGGCCGCTACTTTTTCTCGCCAAAAATTACAGTGCAATACCCCGAAGAAAGTACACCACAATCAAACCGTTTTCGTGGTTTGCATGCCTTACGTCGTTATCCAAATGGTGAAGAGCGTTGTATTGCATGTAAGCTCTGTGAGGCGGTGTGCCCAGCAATGGCGATTACTATTGAATCTGAACAACGTGAAGACAACACACGTCGCACAACACGTTATGACATTGATTTAACCAAATGCATTTTTTGCGGCATGTGCGAAGAGTCATGCCAAGTGGATTCTATTGTAGAAACACGCGTGTTTGATTATCACGGCGAAGTGCGCGGTGATTTGCTTTACACCAAAGAAATGTTGTTGGCTGTGGGCGATAAGCATGAAAAACAAATTGCGGCTGACCGTGCGCAAGATAAAGCATTTAGATAGCCAACTTTTAACAGATAACCATTTAAAAATATGACATTTTTTGGCTTACATTTTCAAGACATTGTTTTTTATACCTTAGCAATTATTTTGCTGATAGCAGCGTTGCGTGTGATTACTACTCGCAACCCAGTCTATGCCGCCTTGTATCTGGTGTTGGCATTTTTTACCGCAGCAGGTATCTGGTTGCTGTTACAGGCGGAGTTTTTAGCCATTGCCTTGGTGCTGGTGTATGTAGGTGCGGTGATGGTGCTGTTCTTATTTGTGGTGATGATGTTGGACATTAATCTGGATAAGCTACGCGAAGGCTTTTGGAAAGCGCTACCAGTGGCATTGCCAGTGGGTGGCTTGATGGCTGTTGAAATGGTGATGATTGTCGGTGTGCGTAATTTTGGTGTGGATAAAGTGTTAGCGCCTGCCGCAAAACCAGCAGGTTATAGTAATACGGCAGAATTAGGCCGAGTGCTTTATTCCGATTACTTATTGGCTTTTGAATTGGCATCAGTGGTGCTGCTAGTGGCGATTGTAGCAGCCATTGCATTAACCTTGCGTGAACGCCGCGAGAGTAAATCGATGGACCCGGCAAAACAAGTGTTGGTTAAAAAAGCTGACAGACTGCGCATTGTGAAGATGGATGCGGTGATCGAGAATGCAGAAGCGCCAGTAAGCGCTGAGGAGGCAAAATAATGGTTGGGTTATCGCATTACCTGATTTTAGGGTCGCTGTTATTTGCGATTAGTGTGGTTGGTATTTTCTTAAACCGCAAAAACGTCATTATTTTATTGATGGCAATAGAGCTGATGTTGCTTGCGGTCAATCTTAATTTCATCGCTTTTTCACATTATTTAAATGATATTGCCGGTCAAGTGTTTGTGTTTTTTATTTTGACAGTTGCGGCGGCTGAGTCTGCAATTGGTTTAGCGATATTGGTAGTGTTGTTTAGAAACTTACGCACGATCAATGTTGACGATCTAGCTTCATTAAAAGGATAAGTAATTAGCATGACCATGCCGCAAATCTATTTGGCAATTCCCTTACTGCCTTTGTTCGCAGCCGTTATTGTTGGCTTATTTAGCAAACAATTGCCGCGTGCCGCCGCACACATTGTGACCATTGCGGGTGTTGCTGCCTCGTTTGGCTTATCTCTTTATGTGCTTAAAGATGCAATGACAAGTGCGCCTTATAATGAAACCGTGTATTCATGGTTAAAAAGCGGCAACTTTTCGTTTGAAATTGGCTTTTTGATTGATCGCCTTAGCGCCATGATGATGGTGGTAGTGACGTTTGTATCATTGATGGTGCATATTTATACCATCGGCTATATGCGCGACGATAAAGGTTATGCACGCTTCTTTAGCTATATTTCACTATTCACCTTCTCTATGCTGATGCTGGTGATGGCGAACAACTTTATGCAGTTGTTTTTTGGCTGGGAAGCCGTAGGTTTGGTTTCTTACCTGTTGATTGGCTTTTGGTACACACGCCCAACCGCGATTTACGCAAATTTAAAAGCATTTTTAGTCAACCGCGTGGGTGACTTTGGATTCTTGCTTGGTATCGGTTTGGTATTGTTCCACTTTGGCAGTCTAGATTACGCCGCCGTGTTTTCAGTGGCGCCACAGATGGCAGATACAAAAATCAACTTGATTGGTAACGCTTCATGGTCACTGATGACAGTAACATGTATCCTGTTATTTATAGGCGCGATGGGTAAGTCAGCACAGGTGCCGCTACATGTGTGGTTGCCTGATTCTATGGAAGGTCCAACACCAATTTCAGCATTGATCCATGCGGCAACCATGGTAACAGCCGGTATTTTCATGGTGGCACGTATGTCGCCACTGTTTGAGTTGTCATCAACTGCATTATCTTTCGTATTGATTATCGGTAGTATTACCGCGCTGTTTATGGGCTTTTTGGGTATTATTCAAAACGATATTAAACGCGTAGTCGCTTACTCAACACTGTCGCAATTGGGCTATATGACCGTGGCTTTAGGGGCGTCGGCATATTCAGTTGCTATATTTCACCTGATGACGCACGCTTTTTTTAAAGCATTGTTGTTCTTAGGCGCGGGTGCGGTGATTATGGGTATGCATCATGATCAAGATATCCGTAATATGGGTAACCTTAAAAAATATATGCCTGTGACGTGGATTACCTCGCTCATCGGCTCGCTGGCACTCATTGGCACACCATTTTTCTCTGGCTTTTATTCAAAAGATAGCATTATTGAGGCGGCGAAGTTCTCAACCATTACCGGTAGTGGTTTTGCCTACTTTGCAGTACTTGCTGGGGTGTTTGTCACGGCATTTTATAGTTTCCGCATGTATTTCCTAGTGTTCCATGGCAAAGAAAAATGGAGAGAGGTCAAGCATGATGCTCATCACGGCGCCGCCCACCACGATGAAGAGCACCACCATGGCTTGAGTCCATCGGATGATCCGCATGAGCCAGGCTGGGTGATTAAATTGCCATTGATTTTATTGGCGATTCCTTCATTGTTGATTGGTTATTTTGCGATTGAACCGATGTTGTATGGTGATTTCTTTAAAGGGGTTATTTTTGTAGATGCAGGCGCACATCCTGCAATGCATGAGCTTACCCATCATTGGCATACCATATTCCACTCCGCCGCTGGCATGGCGTTGCATGGCTTAATGACTCTGCCGTTTGCATTGGCAGCATCCGGTGTTGGTTTAGCCTGGTTTTTTTACATGAAGCGCCCAGATATCCCAGCGGCAATTCAAAAGCGTTTCGCTACCATTAACTACATTTTAGAAAATAAATATGGTTTTGATAGCTTCAATGAACGCGTTTTTGCCGCAGGCTCACGCTTTATCGGCAATAAACTATGGCTGATTGGTGATGTTAAAATCATTGATGGCACTTTGGTTAATGGCACCGCAAATCTAATTGGCAAGCTCTCCGGGATTGTGCGTAAGTTGCAATCTGGCCTTATCTATCACTACGCATTCGCGATGATTATCGGCGTGTTTTTTATGCTGTCATTCTACTCGCTCAAATTTTAAGTAAAGTATAAAAAGAAAATGGTTGAATATTTTACCCAGCATATTTTAAGTTTTGCCATCTGGATGCCTATTTTGGCTGGCATCTTGGTATTGTTTACCGCAAATGATAACAAACCCAATGTTACGCGGTGGTTAGCCTTGGCTGGTAGTGTCGCCAGCTTTTTGGTGACGATTCCACTTTATACGCACTTTAATGTCGCTGACGGCGGCTTTCAGTTTCAAGAAGGCTTTCAGTGGATATTGTCTTTCAATATCAACTATCACTTAGGTGCAGATGGCATAGCGGTACCACTGATATTGCTGACAAGCTTTACCACCGTGATTGTTGTGATTGCCGCGTGGGAAGTCATTGAAAAACGCGTAGCGCAATACATGGCATCATTCCTGATTATGAGCGGTTTGATGATAGGCGTGTTTAGTGCGCTAGATGCGATTTTATATTACGTATTTTGGGAGGCTATGTTAATCCCATTGTTTCTGGTCATTGGTATCTGGGGCGGACCAAACCGCGTGTATGCCACGATTAAATTCTTTTTATATACACTGCTGGGCTCATTACTCATGCTGGTGGCATTTATCTATCTGTATCATCAAACAGGTAGCTTTGAAATTGTAGATTACTACAACTATCCTATGCCACTGAATGTGCAAGTGTTGATTTTCTTAGCGTTTTTTGCAGCTTTCGCAGTAAAAATTCCGATGTGGCCAGTACATACCTGGTTGCCAGATGCACACGTAGAAGCGCCAACAGGTGGTTCAGTAGTGTTAGCGGCGATTGCTTTGAAATTAGGCGGTTACAGCTTCTTACGCTTTGCCATGCCAATTGCACCCGATGCGGCACATTATTTATCAGGCTTTATGATTACCTTGTCGCTGATTGCAATTGTGTATATTGCGTTGGTGGCGCTGGCCCAAAAAGACATGAAAAAGCTAATCGCTTATTCATCTATCTCCCACATGGGTTTTGTGACATTAGGCTTCTTCCTATTTAATAATTTGGGTTTAGAAGGTGCAATCGTACAAATGGTGTCGCATGGCTTTATATCAGCGGCCATGTTCCTGGCAGTTGGTGTGTTGTATGACCGCATGCATAGCCGCCAGATTGAATCTTACGGCGGTGTTGCCAATACCATGCCTATGTTTGCCGCCTTTGCTGTATTTTTTGCGATGGCAAATAGTGGTTTGCCTGGCACTTCTGGTTTTGTCGGTGAGTTCATGGTGATACTAGGCGCGATACAAGTGAATTTTTGGTACGCCTTCTTAGCCTCACTCACACTTATTTTTGGTGCGGCTTATACCCTGTGGATGGTAAAGCGCGTGTTTTATGGTGAAATAGCCAATCCTAGCGTTGCTGCGCTTAAGGATATCAACAAGCGTGAATTTTTCATTCTGGCAACCTTAGCATTATTAGTGTTGGCGCTAGGTGTTTATCCGCAGCCGCTGACAGATGTAACTAATGCAACGGTCACCCAACTACTTTCACATTTAGCACAAAGCAAATTGCCGGCAGGTTTATAAGTCATGGAAAATATACGTTACGACCTCATTACTGCCTTGCCTGAAATCGTTATTTTATCGATGGCGATGATCATTCTATTGGCAGATTTATTTTTAAAGCAAACCAACCGTATTGCGATTTACGCCTTAGCGCAGCTAGCTTTACTGGTCGCTGCCTTTATAACTTTTAGCACACATACGCCAAGCATAGGTTATGGCTTCACCGGTGCCTTTGTTGATGACGCGATGGCTGATGTGTTGAAACTCATGATTTACTTGGGCACGTCGTTGATTTTTATTTATACGCGGCAATATATCCAATTGCGCAACATGTTCCGTGGCGAGTTTTATGCGCTAGTGCTGTTCTCAGTGGTTGGTATGATGATCATGGTATCTGGCCAAAGCATGCTAACGCTGTATATAGGCCTAGAGTTGTTATCACTTAGTTTGTATGCATTGGTAGCGCTTGACCGTGACAATGCCCGCGCCACCGAAGCTGCAATGAAGTACTTTGTATTAGGCGCATTAGCCTCGGGTATGTTGCTGTACGGCATGAGCATGATCTATGGCATGACTGGTAGTTTAAATATCACTGAAATTAACAATGCATTGATGGGTGGCGCAAACATACATTCGGTCTTGATCTTAGGCTTGGTATTTGTTGTGGCGGGCTTGGCATTCAAGCTAGGTGCAGTACCGTTCCAAATGTGGGTGCCTGATGTTTACGAAGGCTCGCCAACGGCTGTTACTATGTTGATTAGCTCGGTGCCAAAGTTAGCAGCATTCGCTTTTATCATACGTATTCTAGTACAAGGATTGCCAACACTAGCGGTTGACTGGCAGCAAATGTTGATGATTATGGCGGTGCTGTCTATTATTATCGGCAATGTTACAGCTATTGCACAAACCAATTTAAAACGCATGTTGGCGTACTCCACTATTTCTCACGTAGGTTTTGTGTTGTTTGGTTTAATGAGTGCAAGTATCAATGGTTATGCCTCCGCACTGTTTTATATAGTGAGCTACGTATTGATGACGCTTGCCGGCTTTGGCATTATTCTACTGTTGTCACGCAAAGGCTTTGAGGCTGAGCAGCTCGATGATCTAAAAGGCTTGAATCAACGTAGCCCGTGGATAGCATTCTTAATGCTGATTGTGATGTTTAGCATGGCTGGCGTGCCGCCAACCTTAGGTTTTTATGCTAAATTCACCGTGCTGCAAGCGGCATTGCAAGCCGGTTATTTATGGTTGGTTGTGTTCGCCGTGCTGATGGCAGTTATCGGCGCGTTTTACTATTTACGCGTCATTAAGCTCATGTATTTCGATGAGCCAATTGACCAGCATCCGATTCAAGCGCCGTTTGATATGCGCGTTACGTTAAGTGTGAATGCATGCGCGCTACTGGTGTTAGGTTTAATGCCGCAAGGCTTGATGAGTTTGTGTGGCTATGCAATTTTTAAAAGTTTGAGCTAGGGCGCATCAATGACAAACTGGGCGTTACTGGGACTGATTTTTTTTGCGGCAAATTTACCTTGGTTTTCAAATAAACTGTTTTATATTATTCCGTTGAACAGTCGTCATCAGTCGACCGCAAGCAAGCACTTTGGTTGGTGTTTACTTGAGTTGTTAGTCCTTTACTTTGCTGCTGGCGCTGTGGCATGGTATGCAGAGCGTGCAACTTTCGGGCAGGTTTCACCTCAAGGCTGGGAGTTCTATGCCGTCACCGGATGCCTGTTCCTAGTGTTTGCTTTTCCGGGTTTTGTATATAAAGTATTGTGGAAAAGAGCCTTGTAATTCACAGTCACTCCGAAACCTGTTTTTTGCAAAATATCGTAACCTTTACTTTTCGTTAAGTGCCATTCAACATTAAGCTTAACCAAGTCCGAGCACAATTTCAGGCTAGTATCTCATGGAAGTCCACTATAGATTTAGTCGAATGGATTTAATCAAATGGATTTAACCGAACACTGTATCAGCTCAAACACAATTGCCGCTGATGGCATATTCAGCGTTAAGCGTGATTTAGTCCGCCTGCCAAACGGTAACACCAGTCATCGTGACTATGTGACGCATCCTGGCGCAGTGCTGATTGTGCCGATACTTGCTAATGGAAACGTAGTATTGGAGCGGCAATTCAGGTATCCGCTACACCAGGTATTTATTGAGCTGCCAGCAGGTAAAGTTGACGCCAATGAAGAGGTGTTAACCACTGGTCAGCGTGAGCTACTAGAGGAAACTGGCTATACTGCAAAGGACTGGGTAAAGTTAGGTATTCAGCACCCATGTATTGGTTATTCTAACGAGGTGATTCATACATATTTAGCCACAGGGTTAATTGCTGGCGCGCATCAACGTGATAAAGATGAAATTCTAGAAACCTTTGAAGTCAGCCTGGTCGATTGTTTAACCATGATTAAAAATGGTGAAATTACCGATAGTAAAACCATTGTTGCGTTGTTTTTAGCTGAAAAGTATTTGCAATCGCATGGCTAGTGGCGCTGAAACTAAAGTTTTAATCATAGGCTGTGGCGACCTAGGTACTGCCGTAGCGCAACAATTGGTGCAATCAGGGTTTCAAACCATCGCCGTTAGGCGTAGCGCCGTTATCATTGATGGCGTTTTAGTGATACAGGCCGATGTTACGCAACCAGGCACTTTGAAGCCGCTACGGGATATTCAGCCAGAAATACTCGTTTACTGCGTTGCGGCCGAGGCGCAGATGGATGCCGCATACAAAGCGGCTTATGTAGATGGCTTGCGTCATGTATTAGCTACTCAACTTAGCAATTCAAACTTGAAGCATGTATTTTTTGTATCCAGTACCCGTGTTTACGGTCAAAGTGCCGCTATTTTACTTGATGAGTCAATACTTGCTATTCCTGCAGATTTTGGTGGAGAGCGTTTGCTTGAGGCGGAAGCGCTGTTGCAATCACTAGCTTGCCCTGCAACCACACTAAGATTATCTGGAATTTATGGACCAAGACGATTACGTATGATCAATCTAGCGCAGTCGCCTGAACGCTGGCCGCATCAGAATAGCTGGAGTAACCGTATTCATCGAAATGATGCGGCGGCCTTTATCGTGCTTTTAATTCAGCAGGTCTTGGTTGGAGATACGCCGCAACCTTGTTATATCGTTACCGACTCTCAGCCTGTCACGCAGTATGAGGTGTTGAATTGGATTGCTGCTAAATTGGGTGTAGCACCACAAATAATACCTGCGGTTGCAGGTGGTAAGCGATTGAGTAATCAGGCAATGCTTGCGACTGGCTTCCAATTGCAATATCCAACTTACCAAGATGGCTATCAGGCTTTGCTGTCAAATGATCTTACTGTAAATACAATGTCATGAACTACGTTTTTAGAATAACCACCGTAACACTAGCGCTGATCTTTACGCAATTTTTTAATCTGGCAATGGCACAAGAAACTTTTCCTGCTTGGCTCGAAGGCTTAAAACAGTCCGCAGACGCTGTCGGCATTTCTGAAAAAACAAGTACAGCTACCATCAATCATGTCAAATTGCTGCCAGATGTCATTGCGTTAGATCGTGCACAGCCAGAATTTATCAGCCCGTTTCTAACCTATCACTATAAACGCGTTGATACACGAAAAATTCAAAAAGGGCGCGAGTTGCTGGCAACACATGATGCATTGTTAACCCAGGTTGAAGCGCTGTATGGGGTTCCTAAAAGTATATTAGTGGCATTCTGGGGCATGGAAACGCAATACGGCAGTTATCTGGGCAATGTTGATACATTATCTGCATTAGCAACATTGGCGTACGAAGGGCGTCGAGCCGAATTCTTTCGTAGTCAATTGCTGGATGCGATGCGCATGATTGATTTTGGGTATGCTAACGTGGATGAATTTAAAGGCTCTTGGGCTGGGGCTTTTGGCAATATGCAATTTATGCCAACGACTTTTATGTTGTACGCAGTTGATGGTGACAATGATAATAATATTGACGTTTTAAACTCCTTGCCAGATGCGTTTGCGTCAGCGGCAAATTACTTATCACAAGTAGGCTGGCGTATGGGTGAGCCGACCATGATAGAGGTGAATTTGCCCGACAATTTCCCATGGCAAGATGCGCAATATACACTCAAGAAATCGACCGCGGAATGGGGGCGATTAGGTGTGCGTGCAGTGCGGGAGGAAGCCTCTATAGCCGGCATGCCGCTAGCTGAAGCGCTACCTAGCGTGAGCGGACAAGCGTCTGTTATTTTGCCCCAAGGCTGGTTAGGACCGGCTTTTATGGTGTTTGATAATTTTGATGTAATCATGGACTGGAATCGATCCGTTAATTACGCGCTATCTGTAGCGCAACTGGCTAACCGGCTAAACCAAGAGTCGCGCATTATAGGCGGGCGTCTTGCTGAAGTCGGCGCACTTAGTTTTGAGCAAATGTTTGAATTGCAGAGCGTACTCAATCTACGTGGATTTGATGCAGGTACACCCGATGGTTTTCCTGGATTAAAAACACAAGCGGCAGTACGTGCTTACCAACTTGCAATGCAGTTACCTGCTGATGGCTATGCGAGTCCAAGTGTTTATGACAGAATAATGTCGCAACAATAGACTGACAGATGTAGATTTTTAAGTGATTGCGTTTGCGCCCAATGCCACAATCAGCTAAAATCGCGTTCTGTTTGAAACAGTGGGTTCTTAGTTAAACTAGCGATTCAAAAGTTTAGGCGGTTAGCTCAGTTGGTTAGAGCGCTTGGTCGACATCCAAGAGGTCAGCAGTTCGAGTCTGCTACTGCCTACCAGTACACATTACAAAAGCTAAAGCCGTTAAATTCAACGGCTTTAATTATTTATACGGGGTATGTTATGCCAGTGATACGCTTGCCAGATGGTTCACAACGTCAATTTGATGCGCCTGTTACGGTAGCCGATGTTGCCATGAACATTGGTGCCGGTTTGGCTAAAGCTGCTTTGGCTGGTAAGGTTAACGATAAAATCGTTGATACCAGTTATTTGATTGAGTCTGATAGCGATTTAGCGATTATCACGGATAAGAGCCCTGAAGGTTTAGATGTTATTCGTCACTCAACCGCACACTTGTTGGCGTATGCGGTAAAAGAATTATTCCCAGATGCGCAAGTGACTATTGGCCCTGTGATTGAAAATGGTTTTTTCTATGACTTTTCTTATGTGCGCGCTTTCACTCCAGAAGATTTAATCTTCATTGAAAAAAAGATGGTGGAGTTGGCCAAAAAAGATGAGCCAGTAACAAGGCAGGTATTGCCGCGCGATGAGGCGATTGCTTACTTCAAAAGTATCGGCGAGGATTATAAGGCCGAAATTATTGCCAGCATTCCAGCGGGTGAGGATGTTTCACTTTATACAGAGGGGCGTTTTACTGACCTTTGCCGTGGTCCGCATGTTCCCAATACTGGCAAGCTCAAAGCGTTTAAACTGATGAAGTTGGCAGGTGCTTACTGGCGCGGTGATAGTAATAACGAGATGCTACAACGTGTTTACGGTACGGCATGGCGCAATAAAGAAGAGTTGGATGCATACTTGTTCCAGCTTGAAGAGGCTGAAAAACGCGATCACCGTAAATTAGGCAAGCAACTTGATTACTTTCACATGCAAGATGATGCGCCAGGCATGGTGTTCTGGCATCCGCGCGGTTGGAGCATGTGGCAAGAAGTTGAACAGTATATGCGTCAAATGTTTAGAGACTTTGGCTACCAAGAGGTGCGTACGCCTACGGTGATGGATAAAACACTGTGGGAGAAATCAGGCCACTGGCAAAATTATCATGACAATATGTTTGTGACGAAATCTGAAAATCGTGATTACGCCGTAAAGCCGATGAACTGTCCAGGTCACATACAGATTTTTAACAGTGGTTTGCATAGTTACCGTGATTTGCCTTTGCGTTTGGCTGAGTTCGGCTCATGTCACCGTAACGAACCGTCAGGATCGTTGCATGGCTTAATGCGTGTGCGCGGGTTTACCCAAGATGATGCACATATTTTTTGTACAGAAGAGCAGATTGAAGCTGAAGTTGCTGACTTTATTAAGATGCTCTACAAAGCGTATGGTGATTTCGGCTTTACTGACGTGCTGGTTAAGCTTTCAACTCGTCCGGAAAAGCGTGTTGGCACTGATGAAACTTGGGATAAAGCCGAAGCTTCGTTAGCCAATGCACTCAATAAAAATGACCTCGCGTTTGATTTGCAACCGGGTGAAGGTGCATTTTATGGCCCTAAAATAGAATTTACGTTGAAGGACTCTCTAGGTCGTTTATGGCAGTGCGGCACAATTCAGCTCGACTTTAACTTGCCTGAGCGCCTGGATGCCGAGTATGTGGCAGAGGATAACTCTCGCAAACGTCCTGTAATGCTACACCGTGCTATTGTTGGCTCTATGGAACGTTTTATCGGCATTCTGATTGAGAACTATGCTGGCGCCATGCCGTTATGGTTAGCGCCAGTGCAGGTGATGGTGTTAAATATTTCTGAAGGTCAGGCAGATTACGTAAGGTTAGTAGTTGAAACTTTGAAGAAAAGTGGCATCCGATGCGAATTTGACTTGAGAAATGAGAAGATTACCTATAAAATACGCGAACATAGTATGCAAAAAATGCCTTACTTGCTGGTTGCAGGTGAGCGTGAAATGCAAACAGGACATGTAGCCGTGCGTACCAGAAAAGGTGAAGACCTAGGTTCTATGCCAATAGCGGAGCTAGTTGCTCGCTTGAAAGCGGAAGTTGAAGCTAAGGTTTAATCTACCCTGAACTTTGATTTTAGGGCTAAATCTGACGAAGCACGGCTTAACTATTTGGAGAATTTGATATAGCACAGGATAAAGAAACCCGAATTAACGGTGATATTACTGGTTCGGAAGTACGTTTGGTAGGCATTGAAGGCGAACCGCTAGGCATTATGAGTTTGCGTGAAGCTTTTGCAAAAGCAGAAGAAGCTGATATTGATTTAGTGGAAATTGCACCTAATGCCGCCCCACCTGTGTGCAGGTTGATGGATTATGGCAAGTTTAAATATGCCGAAAGTAAAAGACAGCACGAAGTTAAGCTTAAACAAAAGCAAGTGGTGGTTAAGGAAATTAAATTTCGCCCAGGTACGGATGATGGTGATTATGCGATTAAAGTGCGTAACATTATTCGCTTCATACAAGAGGGTGATAAAGCGAAAATTACGTTACGCTTTAGAGGTCGTGAGATTACCCACCAAGAATTTGGTTTGGCGTTACTTAGACGTGTAGAAGCAGATACAAAAGAGGTTGCAGTGGTTGAGCAGTTTCCTAAAATGGAAGGTCGTCAAATGGTGATGATTTTAGGCCCACACAAGAAAGCTAGCTAACTGATTGAAGTCAAGCAGCGTGTAAGTTTAAGTAGTAAGGTTAGTTTGTAGTAGTGTAGTCAGAAATACTGATAAGCGTCACTAAGTCAGCTCGCTGGCAAGTGATGCTAATAAAAATTCCGAGTGATACGGCTTAACGGCATGCCTAAGCGCTCATAACTCAAGTTCAAGGAGAACAAAATGCCAAAAATGAAAACCAAGAGTGGTGCTAAAAAGCGCTTCAAATTCTTGGGTAATGGTAAAGTGAAACGTACGCATTCACACTTACGCCATATCCTCACTAAAAAGACCACCAAGCAAAAGCGTAAATTACGCGGCACGGCGATCATCTCACCAACAGACGTCAAACGCGTTCGCGCCATGATGCCAACAAGATAAGGAGACCGATATGCCTAGAGTAAAACGTGGTGTCATTGCTCGCGCTAGACACAAAAAAGTATTAAAAGCCGCTAAAGGTTACCGCGGTCGTCGTAAAAACGTTTACCGCGTTGCTAAGCAAGCGGTAATGAAAGCTGGTCAATATGCTTACCGTGACCGTCGTCAAAAGAAACGTCAATTCCGCACCTTGTGGATTGCGCGTATCAATGCGGGTGCACGTGAGTGTGGTTTAACTTACAGCCGCTTCATGAATGGTTTGAAAAAATCAGCGATTGAAGTCGATCGTAAAGTATTAGCTGACTTAGCTGTATTTGATAAAGCGGCATTTGCAAAATTTGTAGAATTAGCAAAAGCGGGTTTAGCGGCGTAAGTATTCAAGCTGGTATTTTCAGACTTATTATTAAGTTTGAGTGAAAAAAGAGGCTTAGGCCTCTTTTTTTTACTGTAAAATTCGAAGTCTAAATTTTATATGTAAATCAATGCATTATAAGAGTGGTTCTGGTTAAAATTCCAGCGAAATAATAAGCAGTGCAACAACAATTCATAAAGATAAAATTAACATGGCAGATTTAACGCATTTAATTGCAGAAGCACAAGCTGACTTTGCAAGTAGCGCTTCGATGAACGACTTGGAAATTGCCAAGGCAAAGTACCTAGGTAAATCAGGTTCACTTACGGATGCATTAAAAGGCTTAGGTAAGTTAAGTGCAGAAGAGCGTCCCGTAGCAGGTGCAGCCATTAACGTGGTCAAGCAAGCCGTTGAGGCAGCCTTAACCGCAAGGCGTGAATCACTATTAAATGCGGAGCAAGCCAAACAGTTGGCGCAAGAGTCAATCGATGTCACACTGCCAGCACGTGCGCAATCGCAAGGTGGGTTGCACCCAGTGACACTCACACTGAGGCGCGTGGAAGCGTTGTTTCATTCTATTGGCTTTGAAGTGGCCACTGGGCCCGAAATTGAAACTGATTTTTACAACTTCACCGCACTGAATATCCCTGAAGATCATCCAGCACGCGCCATGCACGATACGTTTTATATTGATGAAGCTAACGTGTTAAGAACTCACACTTCACCAGTACAAATACGCTACATGGAGAATGCACTAAAAACCAATAAAACACCCCCACTGAAAATTATCGCGCCAGGTCGCGTGTATCGTGTGGACTCAGATGCGACCCATTCACCAATGTTTCATCAAGTAGAAGGTTTGTGGGTGGATGAAGACATTAGCTTTGCCAATTTAAAAGGCGTGGTGCAGGACTTTTTGCAAAAATTCTTTGAGCGCGATGATTTAACCGTGCGTTTTAGACCTTCGTTCTTTCCATTCACTGAGCCTTCAGCTGAGATGGACATGAGCTGGAACGGCGGCTGGTTAGAGATTGGTGGCTGCGGTATGGTGCATCCAGAGGTGTTCAAACATGTGAATATCGATAGCGAAAAATATCGTGGCTTCGCCTTCGGTTTGGGTGTAGAGCGATTAACCATGCTGCGTTATGGGGTCAATGATTTGCGCCATTTCTTTAATAATGATTTGCGCTTTTTAAGCCAGTTTAGATAAGCTTTTCCACTAACACTCTCAGTGAGTTGCCGTGACTTGGTCACTGGATGCCGAAGGCGTTCTCTTGGTATTCAAAAGCATTCCCTGAGCCTGTCGAAGGGCAGGCCGTTCAACATTACAATTAAGGTTACAACAGCATTATGCAATTTTCAGAAAATTGGTTACGTAGTTTAGTCAATACTGATTTAGATAGTCAGGCGCTAAGTCACGCTTTAACAATGGCAGGGCTCGAGGTTGAAGACATGCAACCTGTTGCTGCCGCATTTAGCAAAGTGGTCGTGGCAAAAATTATCTCGGCTGAAAAACACCCGGATGCTGACCGTTTGCAAGTTTGCAAGGTGGATGTGGGCTTGCCTGAGCCTTTGCAAATTGTATGTGGTGCCGCTAATGCACGTGCAGGGTTAGTTGCGCCGTGTGCCATGGTGGGCGCAGAGCTACCTGGGTTTTCTATCAAACAAGCTAAAGTACGCGGCATAGAGTCGTTCGGCATGATGTGTTCATCTAAAGAGCTGGGTTTGAGTGCTGAAGCTACAGGATTATTAGAACTAGATAGCGATGCATTGATAGGCCAAGATATTCGTCAATATTTGGATTTGGATGACCATCTTTTAACACTTAAGCTCACGCCAAATCGTAGTGATTGTTTAAGCCTCACAGGTATTGCACGTGATGTCGCTGCGATTACAGGCGCTACTACACGTTTTGAAGTGATTTCACCTGTGGCAGTAGAGTACTCACAACGTAAAGCTGTTGCGGTGACAGAGCCGTCAGCTTGCCCACGCTATTGTGGCCGTTTAATTAGCGGTATTAACGCGCAGGCGAGTACGCCAGTGTGGATGGTGAAACGTTTAGAGCGTAGTGGCTTGCGTACGATTAGTGCCGTAGTTGATATTACTAATTATGTGCTGTTAGCGCTGGGTCAGCCGATGCATGCGTTTGATGCTACTAAATTGAATGGTGATGTGAGCGTGCGCTTTGCTAACGCTGGCGAATCACTCAGTCTGCTGAATGATCAAACCATACAGCTTAAAACCGATGATTTAGTCATTGCCGATGCACAGGGTGCAATTGCCTTAGCTGGCATTATGGGCGGCAAGCCAACGGCTGTGAGCGACGAAACTATCAATGTGTTCTTGGAAAGCGCGTTCTTTGTACCGTCGGTGATCGCAGGCAAGGCACGTAGGCTCGGGTTGAGTACAGACTCATCTTATCGCTTTGAGCGTGGTGTCGATTTCGGTAATACACGCAATGCGATTGAATACGCTACAACGCTAATACAGCAAATCTGCGGTGGTAAAGCCGGGGATGTCACTGAAGTGATTGGCACCTTGCCTGCGCGTCAGCCGGTAAAGCTAAGAATGGCACGATTAGTATCCGTATTGGGTATTGCATTTGAGCAGCCAAAAGTAGCACAGCTGCTTACCCAGCTTGGCTTTTCGTTTAGTGTGGGTGAAGAAGTATTTACTGTCACACCACCTAGTTATCGCTTTGATATTGCGATTGAAGAAGATTTAATTGAAGAAATTGCGCGTTTGCACGGCTATGATCATATTCCCGCAACGCCGCCGGTTGCAACACTAAACATGCTGGTGGTACCTGAGCAGCAGTTGCATTTGAACCAATTGCGTGATGGATTGGTATTTGCGGGCTATCAAGAAGTGGTAACTTACAGTTTTGTGGATGAAAGCTGGGAGCGTGATTTATTAGGTAACAGCGCACCTATTAAGCTTAAAAACCCAATTGCGAACAACTTGAGTGTAATGCGTAGTAGCTTGTGGGGTGGTTTGTTAGACACCTTAAGCTACAACCTGAATCGTAAGCAAGAGCGTGCCAGTTTGTTTGAAATCGGTGCGGTATATCATCAAGAGGCCGGTGTGTATCATGAATCAACACGAATTTCTGGTTTAGCCTACGGTAGCGCAAAACCAGAGCAGTGGGCTGAGAGCAGTAAAGAAGTCGATTTTTTTGATGCAAAAGCACATGTGGAAGTTTTACTTGGTGCTACCCATACGGGTGGGCAGCTTGTTTACGAAAAAGCCGTGCATAGCGCACTGCACCCAGGCCAATCAGCGCGGATTTTACTAGATGGCAAAGCTATCGGATGGTTAGGTAAGCTACATCCGAAATGGCAACAACAATACGATTTTGCCAAGAGTACCTTTTTGTTTGAAATGGACGCGGATGCTTTGTTAAGTCGCCATTTACCCGCTTATCAAGAGGTTTCAAAACTGCTACCGGTACGTCGTGATTTAGCCATCGTTTTGGATGAAAATACTGCCGTAGAAACGGTATTAAGTGCCGTTAAAAAAGCTAATATACCACTGATAAAAGAGGTGGCTTTATTTGATTTATACCAAGGTAAAGGGGTCGCAGAAAGCAAAAAAAGCCTTGCATTATCAGTACTTATGCATGATACTCAAAAAACTTTGACTGATGTTGAAGCCGATACAGCCATTGCTAATCTGCTACAATTATTGCAAATCAATTTTGATGCGACGCTGAGAAATTAACTACTTAAAAAAAACCAGTACGACATTTAATTTCGCTAAAATTTAAGTTAAAAAATGTCTGTGCATGATAAAAGCGATTAACAGCTTTAAATGAAATGGGAGCGTGTATGACTTTAACAAAAGCTGAACTTGCAGATTTACTCTATGAGCAAGTTGGGTTAAATAAACGTGAAGCCAAAGATATGGTGGAAGCATTCTTTGAAGAAGTGCGGATGGCGTTAGAGGCAGGCGATAGCGTCAAACTATCTGGTTTTGGTAATTTTGAATTACGTAAAAAGTCAGAGCGACCAGGGCGCAACCCTAAAACTGGTGAAGAAATACCAATTACCGCACGTCGGGTGGTTACTTTTCATGCCAGCCAAAAGCTAAAAAGTAAGGTAGATGCCAACTACGCGAGCTAAACATAATGCGTGTGTTGCGTTTGATTTTTTCTTAAAGCATTAGCAATAAAAGTGAGAAAGCCGTCAGTATGAATGAGCAGGTCGCCAAGGTGCAGTTGCCACCCATTCCAGCAAAGCGTTATTTTACGATAGGTGAAATGAGCGAGCTTTGCGGGGTCAAGGCGCACGTGCTCAGATACTGGGAGCAAGAGTTTACGCAGCTCAAGCCAGTTAAACGTCGCGGTAACCGTCGCTATTATCAGCACCATGAAGTCTTGCTGATTCGTCGGATTCGAGAGTTATTGTACGAGGAAGGCTTTACCATCAGTGGTGCGAGGAATCGCTTGGATCATCCGGAAACTACTGACTCAAAAGCTGAAAAACTGGCAATAGTCAGCGGCATGTTTGATTCACAAACACAGCCGAATCCAACGCCAGCCCAAGTTAAATTAACATTATCAACCGCTGAAACTGGTGCCTTTGATTTTGTTGCAGTTAAAACAGAGTTGCGTCAAATTTTGAATTTATTGCACCAAAATTTGTAGTCTTCGTGGTTTTTTATTTACTACGCAATTTATAGGTCATAAGTTTTTGCGCTATAATGCACGCCTGTTGCAAGCAGTTTATTGTAACAACGGTTCGGGGCATAGCGCAGCCTGGTAGCGTACATGCCTGGGGGGCATGGGGTCGCAAGTTCGAATCTTGCTGTCCCGACCAATAAAAAGGTGTAAACAATCAAGTCAGCCATGTGCTGGCTTTTTTGTTCTGCGCCCTCACTACCCCGCCAAATTTAATAAACATTCTCAAAGCGTGGAATTGAGCTAATTATCACGATGATTTATGGGCTTTATCTTTGAATAGATGATGTATATTGCTACCTTTGCTGATTTGATTGGTTAAACCCAGATTTTTCATTAGGTAGATTTACAGTCCTATCAAGCATGAATAATCTGCTTTAGCAGATATATTCTGCTGGGAAGACCTTTACGGTCTCGCGAATGCTGGCGATCGATTTTTGGTCATTTTCGTAGCTTAATCGTTGTCCATGGCTCGCTATGAACTTCTCGTAAGCCACAAACCAGAGAGCTGATAAGCACTACTAAGCCACTGAAGTGGCAAGTATTGCTAAACTACCTCAAACATCTCGTCGTCACCATCGTTTCGCAACCTAATGGATAGTCTGGTTTGTAAAGTTAACGCTTAATAGGATTTTTATGGAACACGCCACGCATACGCATGACGAAGAGCAGTACATTGTGCATAACCCTAAAGAGGTCATGCAAATTCTAACTAATTTGGTGAAGCAGAAGGCGATGCTTAAAGTTTCATTCAATCATGGGCTTGATGAGTATCTCACCACTGTGATTGCAATTGATACAAAAAATCATGCAGTGCATCTGGATATTGGCCGCGATGATGAGTTTAACCGTAGATTATTGGCAAGCCGGCGAGTACTTTTTGTTAAAGATGAAGGCATTAGAATTAAATGGACGAGTACACACGTTACAGAGGTCACGTTGAACGATGGTAAGGCGATTAGGATTGCGCTGCCTCAAGATTTAATTCGATTACAGCGTCGTGAGTTTTTTCGCTTTGCTACACCGATTGTTAACCCTGTACCATGCGTTATCCCTAAACTAAATGAAGCCAATCCTGAAGAGGAGGGCACGTTTGATTTCACTTTGCTTGATGTCAGTTTGGGTGGGGTTGGTGTCTTGGTGGCAGGTGAGTTAGACGCAGCGCTGGTGATTGGTGCAACTTTTAATCACTGCAAAATCAGCTTTCCAGATGTTGGTATGACTGATGTTACGCTGCAAGTAAAAAACATCACGCAATTGCCTGCAAAAGACGGTGCATTTAAGCATCGAGTCGGTTTTCAGTACATTACGCCATCACGCGGTAATGAAGGACTCATTAACCGTTATGTTTTTATTTTAGAGCGCCAGGCGATAGCGCTAGTTAATGGGGCAGGATAATTCAGCCTTTCTAAGTGTGGCAGTCTGCATTAACCTGCAAAAAGCAGTAGTCCACAAAATGGTGTAAGTCGGCATTTCACCATTTTGTGGATAATAAGCCTAAAGGTTAGATTCCCAACGACTCAGCCCAAGCTAAAGCGGCAATGTGGCATTCATTCACTTTGTTAGCATCGTATTGCAGTAACTCTGCAAGTTCTAATATGCGTTTGCTGTCGGCGCTTTCACAGGCTTCAGTAAGCTGCAAGAATGGGCCGTAAATGCCTTCACGTGTAAGTAGTGCTTCAGCGACGGTTTCAGGCAGCTGAATTTTTTCTAGAATATCTTCCATAGGCATTTTTAAAATTGCATCAAGCAGTGAAAATACGCCGACAATAAACAAATTATCGCGGTCATGTTTTTCAAAATAACTTTCACCTAACAACTCTGAGAGGCGCCCACGGGTGATGGAGGTTTTCATCAGGGCTGGTGGCGTTGAGTTTTCGCCCGCCGTGACCATTAGCAGCGTGAGCCAGCGATATAGTTGCTTGGTGCCCAAAATGGTAAGGGCATGCTTAATTGATTGAATTTCACATGAGAGGCCAAACCCGACAGAGTTAATGTAGCGTAGTAGTTTAAATGACAGCGCGGCATCACGCTTAAAGCCAGTTTCGATTTTGGCATTATCTTCATCTTGGCTCACCATGTTGAGCAAGTTTAATACACTGTCGAACGATGGATTGATGACTTTTGCGGTAAAGGTTTCGGGGTGTGCAAAGAAATAGCCTTGAAAGCGTTGAAAGCCAATTTTTTTATAAGCTTCAAATTGCTCATGGGTTTCAATTTTTTCAGCAACAAATTTGATTGAAGGTGAGTAGTGTTGATGGAATACTTTCTCAGCTTCAGTGACGGTAATGCTTAGGGTGTCAATTTTAATGTAATCAGCACATTCAATCAGTGGCTGTAATCCAGCGTGTGACTGTGGATTATCTAACGCAATTTTAAAGCCTAGCTTACGTAATGCTTGGCAACGCTCAATTATTAAGTCAGTGGCGACCACCCCTTTTAACACTTCCAGCACAGTGCGCTGAGGCGGCATGAGTTCTAAAAATTCACTCATCAGCATGGCTTCATTGACGTTGATGAATGCAAATTTGTCACCTAACAGCCATTGCGCATCCATGTCACCTAATGTGTTTGTCAGCACATTTGAACATGCTTTAATATCATCCTCGAATACTGCGCTTAGCGCCTCCGCGCTATGTCTAAATAAAAGCTCATAGCCGATAATATGTTCTTTAACATCTAGGATAGGCTGGCGCCCAATAAATACTTGATCTTCCATTTGTCTAGCTCTCAGAGTTTTAGTACTGATTGGATTAGTCTGGCGATTTTTAGCTGAAACTAATTCTACTTAAATAATTAACGTAATGATAAGTCATGCTCAAATACTACATTTAATTATCGCTTTTCTTCAATATATTTTACCTTAGAGTTGCGTCATGAGTTGCATTTGTCGAGTGCTAAAAACAAAATTCCCGTCATAGAGTAGTTGTTGAGTTCATCAACATCATTTATATTGTGTTAAATGATTTAATGAAGAGTAAATAGCAATGAAAATAACGACTATCCCCACACAGCCATTTAATGATCAAAAGCCTGGTACTTCTGGCTTGCGCAAAAAAGTAAAAGTGTTCCAGCAGCCGCATTATTTAGAAAATTTTGTTCAGAGTTTTTTTGATACGCTGACCGTGCCAGCAGGCGCTACACTAGTGGTTGGCGGCGATGGGCGCTATTACAATCGTCACGCGATTCAAACGCTTATTCAAATGGCCGCAGCTAATGGGTTTGTGCGGGTTATTGTGGGGCAGGCGGGTATTTTATCTACACCTGCGGCTTCACATATCATTCGAAAATATCAAACATTTGGTGGCATGGTGCTGTCTGCAAGCCATAACCAAGGCGGTATCGATGGTGATTTTGGCATTAAATACAACATTGGCAATGGTGGCCCGGCGCCAGAAAAAATCACCGATACAGTGTTTGCAAAAAGCAAAGTGATTACACAGTATAAAATTGCCGATTTACCGATAGTGAATATTGATAGTTTAGGTGAAACTATTTTCGCAGGTGTGGATGCAGGTGAAGCCTTCACCGTGCAAGTGATTGATGCGGTGCAAGATTACGCTGATTTAATGCAAAGCCTGTTTGACTTTTCAGCTATAAAGCAATTACTGGTCAGCGGATTTGAAATGAAGTTCGATGCCATGCATGCGGTAACAGGCCCTTATGCCAAAGAGATTCTAGTGCGTCGGTTGGGTGCACCTATTGATTGTTTGATGAATTGCGAGCCATCCGAAGATTTTGGCGGCGGTCATCCCGACCCCAATCTAACCTATGCTGAAGATTTAGTAAAAATCATGTTTGCAGGAGAAAACGCACTTGATTTTGGTGCAGCATCAGACGGTGACGGCGACCGCAATATGATTCTAGGTCAAAATTTTTTTGTGACGCCTTCGGATAGTTTGGCTGTATTAGCCGCCAATGCCATGCTGGTGCCGGCTTACGCAAGCGGCATTGCAGGCGTGGCGCGCTCCATGCCCACCAGTGGTGCGGTAGATAGGGTAGCCGCCAAGCTTAATATCCCCTGTTATGAAACGCCAACAGGCTGGAAATTCTTTGGCAACTTGATGGATGCCGGCAAGGTGACGCTGTGCGGTGAAGAAAGCTTTGGCACTAGCTCTAACCATGTACGGGAAAAGGATGGCCTTTGGGCTGTGTTGTTCTGGCTGAATATTATTGCGGTTAAAAAAATAGGTGTAGAGGCGATTTTAAAAGCACATTGGCTGGAATTCGGGCGCAACGTGTATTCGCGCCATGACTATGAGTCGATTCCGACCGATGCCGCCAATGACGTGATAGCACATATTAAATCGCAGTTTACCAGTTTGCCGAATCAACGTTTTGGCAGTTACACGGTTAAAGTTTGTGATGATTTTAGCTATCATGATTCGATTGATGGTTCGGTCAGCAATAATCAAGGGATTCGTATTTTATTTACCGATGGGTCACGCATCGTATTCAGGCTTTCTGGCACCGGCACGGAAGGGGCGACTTTGCGTATTTATTTGGAAGCATTTGAGCCTGATAGCGCGAAGCATCACTTGGACGCGCAGGTGGCGTTAGCTGAAATGATACAAATTGCATTGCAGATTTCACAATTGGTTGAAAGAACAGGGCGCGTTACACCTACTGTGATTACTTAACCCAGATTATCCATTAGGCGGATTTTAAATCCTATCAGGCATGGATAATCTGGGCTTAATTTTCAACTTGTTTGATGGTCATTTCGCCTTTATAAAGCCGCACGTCCATCCGGCCTAAAAATGACATGCCAAGTAATATGTCGCCATCCAAGCCGGGAGCGATCATGGCGGCAACGTTGCTGGCACTAACACCGCCTATTTGCACGGACTCCAAGCGCACCATATAACCGATGCTGTTGCCATTTGCCGTGTTGGTGCGTATGGCGTTGATGCTTTTTAGTTTGAGTTTATCAGCAACGTTTTGCGATATAGCCACACCAGTTGCGCCCGTATCAACTAACACGTTGACTTTTTGACCGTTAATTAAGGCTTCACTGCGGTAGTGGCCATCTAAACCACGTTTTAATACAACTGCGCTGCCATCGCCCAAGCGGTTTAATTTGTTGGGGTTTTGGATGTTATCAGCCAGGTAGTAAATTAACCCTGCCAGCGCAAACCAAACCAAGATGGCAAAAAAAGTGTTTTTAGGCATGTTTAATCACTTCGGGAGGAATTTTCCCTTAGCTTGTGAAGAGGCGTCTTATTCCGCCTCGTCTATCCAGGCGAGTTGTATTGCCTCTAAAATTCGTTCACCGCATTTTTCAGAAACGTCATCAAAATCTTCTAAATCCAATACCCACTGCATTAAATCAGTAAAGCGGATGGATTTTGGATCAATCTCTGGGTGCTTATCATATAACGCTTCAGCGATAGCTTGGCTGTCGGTCCATTTCATATTGAGCGTGTCCTTATTTTAAGGATTTTATTATAGCCTTGTAAAGACCTTTGCAAAAGTACTTCTTGTGGCGAATTGCTACGTTGCGCGGTACTCGCAACCTCGCTGTACACCGCGTGCTATCTCGGTTTCTGCGTTCCGTGCGCCTTGCACTTCATCCACAATAAGTACTTTTGCAAAGGTCTTTTGTAGTTTAAGATGGTGCAAAAAATGAAAACACGTCGGGCTAGACTATGTGAAGTATCGGACAAAAAAACCCGCAACTTTTTTGAGGAGATTGCGGGCAAGGGGAGCACGATTGGAGATATGCTTACTAAACAATATGCAAGTTAAGTGCCAATTAAATAACTTATATTATTCAATGGGTTGATGTTTTTAGGTGAATATTACTGCTTTGAAATCAACCAACTTGGTTGATTTCAGCCACCAATTGGTGCTTGGGATTAAGGTTAAGGTGCTATTTAAGCAAAAACATATTGGCATGTCGTGCCTTAACCTTGCTGAATTGACGTGGTAAAATGCAGTTTATTCTTTTTATTTAAATATCTGGAAAACTAAACATCATGTCACAAGCGCCATCAAACATTGCTCCATTCAACTACGCAAATACCCTAAACCAAGCTGATCCAGCTTTATGGGGCATGATAGAGCAAGAGGTGGTGCGCCAGCATGAGCATATTGAATTGATTGCTTCTGAAAACTACACCAGCCCTGCGGTGATGCAGGCACAGGGTTCTCAGTTGACGAATAAATACGCTGAAGGCTACCCAGGTAAACGTTTTTATGGTGGTTGTGAGTTTGTCGATCAAGTAGAACAGTTGGCGATTGACCGCTTAAAAGCGCTCTATGGCGCAGAATACGCTAACGTGCAGCCGCATTCAGGTTCACAGGCAAATCAAGCGGTTTATTTCTCTATTCTAAAACCGGGTGACACCGTAATGGGGATGAACTTGGGTCACGGTGGGCATTTAACGCATGGTTCCCCAGCCAATCTTTCAGGAAAATTATTCAATATCGTGCCTTACGGTTTGAATGACAAGGAAGAGATTGATTACGATGAAATGGAGCGCATTGCAGTTGAATGTAAGCCTAAGTTGTTAATTGGTGGGGCGTCGGCATACGCGTTACGTTTTGATTGGGCGCGCATGGCGGAAATTGCGAAAAAAGTAGGCGCATATTTTATGGTGGACATGGCGCATTATTCAGGTTTGATTGCGGCCGGCGTTTACCCAAATCCAGTGCCGCATGCGGACTTTGTAACATCAACCACGCATAAAACTTTACGTGGTCCACGCGGCGGCATTATTCTGGCCAAAGCTGAGTTTGAGAAATCAATCAATTCAAATGTGTTCCCAAGCCTGCAAGGTGGCCCATTGATGCATGTAATAGCGGCCAAAGCAACCGCATTTTTAGAGGCATCACAACCTGAATTCAAGACCTATCAAGCGCAAGTGCTTAAAAATGCACAGGTGATGGCTGAAACATTGACTGCTCGTGGTTTACGTATTATTTCCGGCCGTACAGAATCACACATGTTTTTGGTGGATTTACGTCCTAAAGGGTTAACCGGAAAAGCGGCAGATGCGGCACTTGGTTTGGCGCATATCACTGTCAATAAAAACTCAATCCCGAATGATCCTGAGAGCCCCTTCGTGACTTCAGGGATTCGTATTGGTGCGCCGGCTATTACGACACGCGGCTTTAAAGAAGAGGAAGCAAAATTGGTTGCGAATCTGATTGCCGATGTGCTGGATAATCCAGCCGATGAGGCGGTGATTGCAGCAACTAAAGCTAAAGTGCATGCGTTGACGGCGCGCTTCCCGGTTTATCAAGGCTAACCATGAAATGCCCTTTTTGCGGTGTTGACGATACCCAGGTCATTGACTCAAGAGTCAATGATGAAGGGGATTCTATTCGTCGGCGCCGTAAGTGTGGGGCATGTGATAAGCGCTTTACCACTTATGAAACGGCTGAATTGCATTTGCCGCAGGTGGTAAAACAAAATGGCACGCGTGAGGAGTTTAAACGTGAAAAATTACGGCTTTCATTCACGCGGGCTTTGCATAAGCGTCCTGTGCCTACAGAGTATGTAGATAACGCGTTAAATCATATTACACAAAAAATATTGAGTTTAGGTGAGCGCGAAGTTCCTGCGCGCGATTTAGGCGAGATGGTGATGCACGAGCTTAAAATGATGGATAAAGTCGCTTATATTCGCTTTGCCTCGGTCTATCGAAGCTTCTCTGATGTAGATGACTTTAGCGATGTGATTCGTGATTTGGATTTGCCTGCGCATGCTAAGCGCCGCAGTACTGATGATGATAAAGGGTAGCTAATAATGAAGCTAATCAACTGGGCGTCGATTGTGTTTGCTGTTTTTACTTTGATTCTGACCATTGTGTTTTTTAGTTGGTGGATGATGAAAGACCGCATTGTTTTTGGTAATGAGCAGTTTGACCAAGTCAAATGGATGCAAGCTGTTTCTACCATCAATCATGCGTGTAAGCGTGGTGATATGGCGTATGATTTGCAGCAGAATATTTTAGCAAAAGGCACGCCAAGAGAGGCGGTGCATGTGCTTTTAGGTCGTCCAAGCTATGAGGACGATGCCAGCGTAGAATATGATTTAGGCCAATGTATGCATGTTTATCATGGCTTGCTTATATTCTTTGATAAAAATAGCCGTTTAATTTCAAGTCGTATTTCTTCGCATTAAATTGCGCATCATTTAACGGTCATTACCGTGTACACAATCATTCAACATACCTACATGACACTTGCCCTGCGCTTGGCAGAGCAGGGTTTGTATTCCACTAGTCCAAACCCACGTGTAGGTTGTGTTATTGTTAAAAATAATCAAATTGTAGGGCAAGGTGCGCACCTGAAAGCCGGTGAACCGCATGCCGAGGTGTTTGCATTGCGGCAAGCTGGCGCCCAGGCAAAAGATGCAGATATTTACGTAACCTTAGAGCCGTGCAGCCACTTTGGTAAAACGCCGCCTTGTGTACAGGCGGTGATTGCAGCTAAGCCTCAGCGCGTGATTATTGCCATGCAAGACCCAAATCCGCTGGTGGCAGGACGTAGTATTGCGGCACTACGTGCCCAGGGTATTGAGGTCACCGTGGGCGTGATGGAGCAAGAAGCGCTGACGCTGAACTTGGGCTTTGTTTCACGCATGGCGCGTGGTTTGCCGTATGTGCGTAGCAAGGTTGCGGCCAGCCTAGATGGGCGTACCGCGCTCCAAAACGGTCAAAGCCAATGGATTACAGGTGAGCCTGCACGGCTGGATGTGCAACATTGGCGTGCGCAGTCTTGCGCAATAGTGACAGGTATAGGTACGGTGTTAGCCGACAATCCGAGTATGACCGTGCGCTTGCCTGACGCCCCTCGCCAACCACTACGTGTGATTGTGGATAGCAACTTGCAAACGCCAGTCGATTGTAAAATGTTAGATGCGGCTATGCTTAAACATAGCCCGGTGCTAATCGCTTATGCACATGATGATCATCATCGAGCTCAAACCCTATTCGCCGCCGGTGCTGCGCTAATTCAGTTAGCTGATGTCAATCATCGTGTTGATTTAAGCGCTTTATTTAAACACTTGGCACAATGTGGTATTAACGAAGTATTGGTTGAGGCTGGTCAGGGTTTGAATGGTGCGCTATTGCATGCCAATTTTATTGATGAATTTATTTTTTACTATGCCCCAAAGCTGATGGGTGCGGATGCGCAAGCGATGTTTGCAATTCCGGAAATCACTGTAATGCAACAGGTAACAGAGTTGCAGATTTTAGATGTGCGTCAAATAGGCCATGACATTCGCTTACGTGCGAAGCCAGTAAAACCAAAAACTAACTAACCTTAGGGAAAATAATGGCGCACAAAATTTACCAAACTAAGCATTGTATTGTTCTATACCTTAAATCATTCATACGATTTCATTGTTCTATATGCATGCTTTGAATCTGTTTGTGCTTTTTAGTATTTTTTGTGGACAAGCTTTTTTTGAATGTAATTAACGACTAAAAATGCTCATTGATACTCACTGTCACCTTGATGCTGTCGAGTTTGATGCAGACCGTGACCATGTTGCTGCGCAAGCGCTTCAGCATGGCGTGTCGCGCATTGTTGTGCCCGCTGTGGCGCGTAATAACTTTGATGCCGTCATTGCGTTATGTAATCAACACAAACATTGCGTTTATGCGCTTGGTGTTCATCCTATGTTTGTGGATAGCGCATCCATCGATGATATTGAAACACTTAAAGTTTATGTGCAAAACAATCATCCGGTAGCGATTGGTGAAATCGGTTTGGATTATTTTCTGACTAATCCTAAAACGCACCCTGAAAATGCTAAGCGCCAGGCTTACTTCTTTACTGAGCAGCTAAAAATTGCCCGGCAATTTGAGTTGCCGGTGATTTTGCATGTAAGGCATGCGGTAGACGCTGTGTTGAAGTATTTACGGCGCCATGGGGTTGTAGGTGGCATTGCACATGCATTTAATGGCAGCTTTCAGCAGGCAGAGCAATTTGTTGCGCTCGGATTTAAACTTGGGTTTGGCGGTGCGATGACGTATGAGCGCGCATTGAAAATTAGGGAGCTTGCAACCAAGTTGCCATTAGAGGCTTTAGTTCTAGAAACAGATGCGCCAGACATGCCACCCAAATGGGTGGGGGTTAAAGGTAGAAATAGCCCCTTGGAGCTACCAGAAATTGCGCAGGTTTTAGCGGATTTAAGGCAAGTAAATGTGTCGCAAGTGCTTGATATTACTAGCACCAATGCCTTAAAAGTTTTACCAAAATTAGCCGACTTATGCACACCAGTTAATGCGCTACGTTAAGTAGCTTAAAAAAACCTTAATAATCAAGGGGTGTTTTGTAACTTATTGATTATAATAAGTTTAATAATAGATTAAAAATTAAGCGATTTAAAAAAACCCTTATAAATTGGTAGGTTACATTTTAGAGTCACAGTTATTCACAAAGTTATCCACAGATAATGTGGAGAGTATTTTTAACATTCAGGAACTTTTTAATACCAGTGCTTGGCATCCCCACAGAATATATCTGCTAAAGCAGATTATTCTTGTGTGAAAGTCAACTTTTTTAATTTTTAATTTCGTTAAAAATAGATGGTTTTTTTATTGGGTTAACTTAATTTTCATGCTAGTAAATAATCGGCAATATCGCACTATTTGGCCTAGCCCTGATTTTGGGCAAGGTTTCAGTACCGAGCTTAGAACGGTTGAGGTCATCGATCAAACAAAACTGCCACACGTGTTTGAGATTGCAAAAATTGGCAACCTGCAACAAATGATTGCAGCGATTAAATCCATGCAAGTACGCGGGGCGCCGCTTATAGGCGCTGCCGCAGCTTATGGTGTTGCTTTGGCTACGCAGCAGGATAGTGGCGACGAGCATTTGCAACTGGCAGCAAAGCTGCTGGTTCAAAGCCGCCCTACTGCTGTGAACTTGAGGTGGGCAGTGCAACGCATGCTTAGTGTGTTATTACCGCTACCCGTTGCGGATAGGGTTCGGACTGCGTGGGCGGAGGCGGCGTTAATTTGCGATGAAGATGTGTTGTTAAATCAGGCGATTGGTGTACATGGCTTAGCGTTAATTCGCGCGCTACACCTTAAAAAATCTAGCACGATTCACATTCTCACGCATTGCAATGCGGGCTGGTTAGCCACGGTGGATTTTGGTACGGCGCTGGCCCCGATCTATGCAGCCCATGATGCGGGGATAGATGTGCATGTATGGGTAGGTGAAACCCGTCCCCGCAATCAGGGCGCAAGTCTTACTGCATGGGAGTTGGGTCAACACGGCGTGCCACATACGGTTATCAGCGATAATGCCGGTGGGCATTTAATGCAGCAAGGCCAAGTGGATATGGTCATTGTGGGTGCCGACCGTGTGACGGCGACAGGGGATGTGTGCAATAAAATTGGCACTTATTTAAAAGCATTGGCGGCTTTTGATAGCTCACAGTCAGGACATCGTGTTCCGTTTTATGCCGCAGTGCCAACGCCCACGATAGATTGGGCTATTGAAGATGGAATGCAGCAAATTGAGATTGAAGAGCGCGATGGTGATGAGTTGGCGTGGATGAGTGGCCGGCTGGCTGACGGCACAATGGCAACAGTCAATATATTGCCGTATGGCACAAAGGTGGCCAACCCAGCCTTTGATGTAACCCCCGCAAGGCTGGTCACGGGGATTATTACCGAGCAGGGCGTTTTTGCGCCTAATCAATTAAAAACGATGAAGAGGTAAATCAATGCCGCAATCATTAAAAAACGCGCGCGAGCAGCTGTTAAGTATTGTTCGGCAGCTCAATTGCTTAGGGTTAAACCGCGGCACTTCAGGCAATGTCAGTGTGCGAGTGAGTAATGAGCTAGGGCAAGCGGGCTTCTTGATTACGCCTTCTGGCGTAGCGGTAGAAACAATGACGCCCGCTGATATGGTGTGGATGGATTTTGCGGGCAATGCGGAATTTGGCAAGCAGCCATCAAGTGAATGGCGGTTTCATCTGGACATTCTGCAGCAGAAGCTGGAAGTCAATGGCGTTATCCACACGCATAGTATGTTTGCAACAACGCTGAGTACATTGCGGCTTGATATTCCGGCGTTTCATTACATGATCGCTTTGGCAGGCGGAGATAGCATCCGTTGTGCGCCTTATGCGTTATTTGGCAGTCAGCAGCTGTCTGATAATGCGTTATTAGCGCTACAAGACCGCAACGCTTGCTTGTTAGCCAACCATGGCATGATAACAATCGGCGAAACTTTGGAAAAAGCACTCAATATCACACAAGAGGTTGAAACTTTATGTGAGCAATATCTACATGCATTACAAGCTGGCAAGCCGTTTATCTTGAGTCAGCAGGAAATGCTTGAGGTACAAGAAAAATTTAAGGGATATGGCGCTTGGGCAAAAAAAGCTTAAATTTAACCGTTAGTATTTGCTAAGTGTTTTTGTCTTCATCCTGTGGTTTAGATGTCATAAACAGGCGAATAAAAAACGCTGACATGAGCAATACAAAAACAATCACACCTAAACTTAACAAGCCTGTAAATGACCCAAACAATTCTTTGTACATGATGCAACCCTCCAAAAATAAATGCTTTGCTATGTATAGCGCATAAAACTACATTGTGCGGTAGATTCTATAATGAAGTTTCGGTAGCCGCTTGACTTATATCAAGAAGAGGTTAATCACTAGCATGAATAACGGTATATTTGTGCAATCACTTAGCAACCGGTCAGCCTTAAAAATAAACCCGCTTTCATGAGTTTTCGTTTGTAGGCGCATGGGCTTTAAAGTAAAATAGACTCCCGTCTGCAATAATAAATTAAGTGCGCGTCCCATGACCAAATATGTATTCGTAACCGGCGGTGTTGTTTCTTCTCTTGGTAAAGGGATCGCTGCCGCCAGCCTTGGCGCTATTTTAGAATCACGTGGTATTAAAGTCACCATGCTGAAACTAGACCCCTATATCAACGTTGACCCTGGCACCATGAGTCCATTTCAGCACGGCGAGGTGTTTGTCACCGATGATGGCGCAGAAACAGACCTTGATTTGGGTCATTATGAGCGTTTTATCAGCCAGCGCATGGGTAAGCGTAATAATTTCACTGCTGGGCAAATTTACGAAACTGTGATTAAAAAAGAGCGTCGCGGTGAGTATTTAGGTAAAACCGTACAGGTTATTCCACATATTACCGATGAAATTAAAGCGCACGTGAAACGTGGTGCTCAAGGTGCTGATGTTGCCATTGTTGAAGTGGGCGGCACCGTGGGTGATATTGAGTCGCTACCGTTTCTTGAGGCGATTCGTCAGATGGGTTTTGAAGAAGGTCGAAATAATGCCTGTTATATTCATTTAACCCTCTTACCTTGGATTCCAACTGCGGGTGAACTCAAAACCAAGCCTACGCAGCATTCTGTAAAAGAGTTGCGAAGCATTGGTATTCAGCCCGACATCCTGCTGTGCCGTGCCGACCGCGATATTCCTGAAGAAGAACGTAGAAAAATAGCCTTATTCACCAATGTAGCGCCAGAGGCCGTGATTAGCGCGATTGATGCTGACTCTATTTATAAAATCCCCGGCCTGTTGCATGATCAGCATTTGGATGCGATTGTTTGTAAAAAATTAGAGATCGAAGCGAAGCCCGCTGATTTGCATGAGTGGGAAAAAATTGCCACTGCATTAGCAAACCCGAAACATTTGGTGAATGTTGCGTTTGTAGGTAAATACGTTGATTTAACCGAGTCATACAAATCACTGACTGAAGCCCTTATTCATGCCGGCATTCATACTGAATCCAAAGTCAAAATTCACTATATAGACTCAGAAGATATTGAGCAAAATGGTACTGATGCGCTGTCTGGCGTGGATGCAATTTTAGTTCCAGGCGGCTTTGGCGTGCGTGGTACTGAAGGCAAAATTGCTGCCATTCAATATGCGCGTGAAAATAAAATACCTTACTTAGGTATTTGTTTAGGTATGCAATTAGCGGTGATTGAGTTTGCACGCCATGTTGCAGGTTTAACAGATGCTAACAGTACAGAATTTAACCCAGATGCTACTTACAAGCTCATTGGTTTAATTGATGAGTGGCAAGATGCCTCAGGTAACATTGAAAAGCGTGATGAAAATTCAGATCTCGGCGGCACCATGCGTTTAGGCGCACAAGCTTGCCCAGTTGTGCCAAATACTTTGGCAGCTGGCATTTATGGTGCGCAAGTGAATGAGCGTCATCGTCACCGTTATGAAGTGAATAATCATTATGTTGAGCAACTGAAAGCTGCGGGTTTAGTGGTTGCTGCCAGAACGCCAACTGAAGACTTGTGCGAGATGATCGAATTGCCGCAGAGCGTTCACCCTTGGTTTGTGGCATGTCAATTTCACCCAGAGTTCACCTCTAATCCACGCGCAGGGCACCCATTGTTTACTGCTTATGTGAAAGCGGCATTAGCGAACAAAAAAGCTTAATCAATAGGCATCTGCGGCAAAATTAAATAAGGTTTTGAATATGAAATTATGTAACTTTGATGTAGGTCTTGAGCATCCTTTATTTTTGATTGCAGGGCCGTGCGTGATTGAGTCAAAACAGATGGCGATTGATACTGCTGGTCAGCTGAAAGAAATTGCGGCTGCACTCAACATTCCATTTATTTATAAGTCTTCATACGATAAAGCTAACCGCAGTTCAAACAGTACATTCCGCGGCTTTGGCATGGAAGAGGGTTTGAGGATTTTAGATGATGTCCGGACCCAAATCGGCGTGCCAATTTTGACTGACGTACACACAGAAGAACAAGTGCCACATGTGGCCGCAGTGGTTGATGTGTTGCAAACCCCAGCATTTTTATGCCGCCAAACCGACTTTATTACTGCCTGTGCAAAATCTGGTAAACCCGTGAATATCAAAAAAGGCCAATTTATGGCGCCAGGGGATATGCGCAATGTAGTACAAAAAGCACGTGAAGCAAACGGCGGCGCAGACAATATCATGGTGTGCGAACGCGGCGTGTCGTTTGGTTACAACACACTGGTGTCAGATATGCGCGGTCTTGCAATCATGCGTGAAACCAATTGCCCGGTAGTGTTTGATGCAACGCACTCTGTGCAACAGCCTGGTGGTCAAGGTGACAAGAGCGGTGGTCAGCGCGAGCATGTGCCGGTATTGGCGCGTGCCGCGGTAGCCAGTGGCATTGCGGGGATATTTATGGAAACGCATCCGGATCCATCCAAGGCGTTGTCAGATGGTCCAAACGCATGGCCGCTTCATAAAATGAGAGATTTATTAGAAGTGCTGGTCGATTTAGATAGATTGGTGAAAAAAGCAGGTTTTATTGAAAGTACGTTGTAAAAAAATAATTTAGCCGTAGCTAAATGTAGCTAAAAATAATTTAGAACTAATAATTTAGAGCTTAGGAGAAAATAATGAGCGCAATTGTAGATATTATCGCCCGCGAAATTTTAGATTCACGCGGAAATCCAACAGTCGAAGCTGATGTTTTATTAGAAAGCGGTGTTATTGGTCGCGCGGCTGTACCGTCAGGCGCATCTACTGGTGCTAAAGAAGCCGTCGAATTGCGCGATGGTGACAAGGGTCGTTATCTGGGCAGGGGCGTGCTGCAAGCGGTTGAAAATGTAAATACGGAAATCACTGAAGCGATTATTGGTTTAGATGCTGAAGAGCAAAGTTTTATTGATAAAACCTTGATTGAATTAGACGGCACGGAAAATAAAGACCGTTTAGGTGCCAATGCGATTTTGGCGGTTTCTATGGCATGTGCACGTGCTGCGGCTGAAGAGTCAGGTTTGCCACTTTATCGCTATTTAGGTGGTTCAGGTGCAATGCAATTGCCAACGCCGATGATGAATATCATTAACGGTGGCGCGCATGCTGATAACAGCGTAGATATGCAGGAATTTATGATTATTCCGGCAGGCTTGCCATCGTTCCGTGAAGCGATTCGTTGCGGCGCTGAGGTGTTTCATGCCTTAAAGAAAACATTACATAAAAAAGGCCTGGCAACGACAGTGGGTGACGAAGGTGGTTTTGCGCCGAACCTGCCGTCTAACGAGTCTGCAATTCAATATATTCTGGAGGCGATTTCAGATGCAGGCTACGAGCCGGGCCGTGACGTGTATTTAGGTCTGGATTGCGCAAGTACCGAGTTCTATAAAGATGGCCGCTATCATTTGGAGTCAGAAGGGCTGGCGCTGACATCGGCGCAATTCACGGATTATCTAGCGACTTGGTGTGATAAATACCCAATCATCAGTATTGAAGATGGTATGGGTGAATTTGACTGGGACGGCTGGGATATTTTGACTAAACGCCTAGGTAAAACCACACAGTTGGTAGGTGATGACTTATTTGTAACCAATACCAAAATCCTGCGTGAAGGCATCAAACGTGGTGTCGCTAACTCGGTGTTAATTAAAGTGAACCAAATCGGCACCTTGACTGAGACATTCCAAACCATTGAAATGGCTAAGCGTGCGGGCTATACCTCAGTGGTATCACATCGCTCAGGTGAAACAGAAGACAGCACCATTGCTGACATTGCCGCGGCTACTAACGCATTGCAAATTAAAACAGGCTCACTCTGCCGTTCAGAACGTATTGCAAAATACAACCAATTATTGCGTATTGAAGAAGAGTTGGGTGATGCGACCAGCTATGCAGGTAAAGACGCGTTCTATCAGCTATTTAGATAATTTCGACATGCATTCAAACCGATACGTTGTTGCATTAGCTTGTTGTGCGAATAGCACTGACTTTGCTCATGCGTCTAGTTTTGCTTTGAGTGCAACCGAAATGTGTGGATAGAAATTCAAGTTGAAAGCCCTCACGCTTATTTTTGTAATCCTTATTGCCTTGCTACAGTATCCATTGTGGTTAGGCAAAGGTAGCTGGTTACGCGTGTGGGATTTAAACCGACAACTTTCTGAGCAGCAAGTGAAAAATACAGGCTTAAAAGCGCGTAACGATACACTAGATGCTGAAGTACGCGATTTAAAGAGTGGGCGTGCCGCTATTGAAGAACTTGCTCGCAGTGAGTTGGGTATGATTAAGCAGGATGAAGTGTTTTATCAGGTCATCGACCAGCCTTTGCCGTTACCGCAATCTATAAACCCGACCGCTGTTGATGCGGCTGCGGCTAAATCAAACGAAAAAAAGTCACCTTAATACCTTTTGCATCATCCCCGTGTTGTCTAGCTATATCTATCGTCAGATTATTGTAGTCATTTAATTGTAAATTTATTCAATTGTAATCAGATAGTTAGTAGAATTTCCTTTAAAGCTGTCGTCAATTAACGACAGCTTTTTCTTGTTTATATTTCCCGCCTCTATGTAACGCCATGATTATTAAGCCTAATAAATCTGGCATGTTGATTGCTATGATTATATTAATGGCATGGCTACGTGTCAGCTGCATTTAAGGTTTGATGCAGCATGCTTATATTAAGGAGTGCAGTAAATGACGAATGAACAGCAAAAAAATATCAATACGATAATTGAAGGCTATTATGCAAACAGGGTGAATATGCGGTGGCGTGAGGTTGCCTCATTTGTGTATGCCAATGCTTTAAGAGACCCGGATATATCTCTGCTTGAACTTAAAACTCAGTTTGAGCCGTTGCAAAAAATTGCGGAGTCAGCAGGTGTCACTGAAAATGCCAAAGCGACTGGACGCGCTATTACGCAACCTTTTACTGATGGCGCAAAAGCATTGCAAGACGGTAATACCTTAGCGTCGGTTGCAGCGACGGTAATAAAGCTGGCAGATGATCCATTTGCCAATGTTAAAGGGGCTTGGAGTGGGGTGCAGGGTATCACCGAAGCTGCATCTAAGTTAGCGCAACATACGACTGGGGTGCTAACAATGGATGAAAGGCAGCGCCTTGCAGCCATGTATGATTTACCGCATGAACTGCGCATTCAGGCACTGCATGGCGTTACGCTAAAAGATACAGCAGCGATGGTCAGCATTGGTTCACTACCAGGTATTTTGCCAAATGCGATGTTAAAAGCACAAATTATAATGAATGATGCCGGTACTGCCATTGCATCTGAAATGAAGATTTTGCCTGGATATCATGGGACATATCCAGTTCCGGCGCTAGTCGGTACTAATATTGGTGTGGAGAGCAACTTACCGAACTTACCTCAGGTATTAACTATGGCCACCAAAGATGCTGGCATAGGTGCTGGTTCTAGCGAAGAAAACACCAATGGTAAGAAAAAATTCAATTTATCTGACTATGAGTTTCCAGATCCAAATTATGACCATGAACGTGCTTGGTATAAACACTACCTGAAAGAGCATGCTGAAAATTTAAGCGAGCAGATGAAATCGCTTGGTTTAAAGAATGAGGCGGCACAAACTCAAAAACAATTAGGTTATATGCTCAATGTACAGATCACTGCCAACGCATCTGAATACAATGTAGCCCTTAATAATTCACAGGATTTGGTTGCTCAAGCGGAGAAAACAGCTTATAAAAAAGCGATTGCCAGCGGATTAAGCCCAGAAGATGCACAGAATCAGGCCCATGCATTAACGCGTGAATTTAGTATGATTCAGAAATATGTAGAATATGAACGTAATAAAAACTATGTAGATTTAGTCAAAGATCAAAATAAACTTGAAGTGCAAGAGAAAGCAAGGCTTGACCCGGATAGTGTAGGCTATGACATAGTTGTATTTCCCAGAACTATCACTGAAAGAGAGTTGCATCATCATGTGTATCTGCAAAAATTTGATGAGAGTGTCGCTGGTTTAAACGTCAAACTTGAGTTGTTAGGTTTAAAAGATCGCGCTGATGCACTTGGAGATCAACTGAATCAATTGTTGGCCGTTTCACTAGAAAGCAGTAAAGCCGCACACCAGCAACGTTTAGCAGATTTTATGAAGATTGAAGAAGAAGCGAAAGGCGCGGATATAAAAAATGCATCTACTAGCATCTCTGCACGTTATTTTCATATGATTCAAGAGGATATTGGTGGTGAGTTAGCCCATCTTAAAGAAGAAATCGGGCATGACCGTGAATACCACATTAGACATCAATTATGGCAAAGGCAGTCTGGGGATGAAAGACGGGTACGAGAAAATACAGAAATAGCCATGGCAAGAGGTGAATTGTTTGGCAACGATAATAGCGCAGTCACTCAGGCGCCAGACCTAGAACCTTAGTCGGGCGCGCTAACGCTGTTGAATAGCTTCTGGCTAAAATGAACCTGTGCTGTACAAATTGAACAAGTAGTATGCGCCGACTGCCATCATGATGTACATCGGGAAATCGCCGCTCTTTTTGGTTTCAGATTTGTTCGGGGAGCTGATCCAGCGGTTTAGTAACCAAATTATAAAAATAATCACGGGAATAAACATCATGGTAGTGGTTGATTCGAATAGCTTACCCAGCAGTTTTGATAGCCAGCCGTTATCACGAAACATTTCCATGGCAATGCCAATAATGCCTATAAGCATTAAGCCCATGCGCACGACGGCGATTAAAACGCTGAATTTGCTTTCAGCCTTAATATCTTTATTCTTGAGATATTTGTTCGGGTCAACATTGGCCATACTTAAATTCCTTCACTTGGGATATTACTTAATTTGAGGCTAAAAATTTACTAGGATCAACAGACTTCCCCTGTTGCCGAATTTCAAAATGTAACTTTACTGTATTACTATCGGTGTTACCCATTTCTGCTATTTTTTGTCCTCGAGTGACGACCTGGCCTTCTTTAACCACAATCAAGCTGTTATGTGCATAAACCGATAAATAGGTTGCGTTGTGTTTTATGATGACTAATTTTCCATAGCCACGTAAATCTGAGCCGCTGTAAATCACCTTGCCTGCTGCAGCTGCGTTAATGCTTTGCCCCATCGTACCCGCGATATCAATCCCTTTATTACCCGCGTCATTAAAGTTGGCTATTACTTTACCTTTTGTTGGCCAAATCCAATCACGGCTGGTCGCTGGCTCAGTACTAACTTCAGACTTAGGCTCGGCAATGACTTCTGATTTTGTTTCGTTAACTGTTTTAGTGGCATTTGGCGTGGGTGATGTTGCTGGTTTACTAGCAGCTATCACTTTTACAGCGTCTGGTTTTGCTGAGGGTAATGGCTTTTTAAAAGCTTCATCACTGTAAGGTTCACGCGTGGCTTTGGGCTCACTGAGGGCAACTGCCTGTGGTGGCTGCGTGCTTGTTGTGATGCTTGAGTCAGAGCCGATGGCGTAGGTTGTGACGCCGCCTGATTGCTCTTGCGCAACGCTGTTTTCAACAATGGTTGATTTGTCTTTTAACGTATTGAAATTAAGTGTTTGCCCGATTTTTATAATGTAGGGCGCTTTAATGTCATTAAGTTGCGCAATTTCCTGATAGTCGTAGCCGTATTCAAGACCGAGGCTAAATAAAGTATCACCTTTTTTTACAGTATAAGTGTCAGGGCGCCAATCATCAGTGACTTTGCGCACGGATGATTTTGAGGCTGTATTTTGCTTAGCAGCGGGTAGGCGGTCGATGACTGGAGCTGGAGTGGTGCTACAGGCAAGTAACGCCCATGAAAGCAACAAAATTAAACCATTACGCAATATTGCCATCCTTAACTGGTCCCTCCGAGTAAGGGTACAAACTTCACCGGTTCTAATTTGGTTTGGCGATACTCAGTTTGAGCGATATGCTCTACTAGATATAACACTTGTTCGTCAGTGCCTACGGGGATCACCAAGCGCCCGCCAACGGCTAATTGATCTAATAAATCCTGTGGAATATGGCTGGCAGCGGCGGTGACTAGAATCGCATCAAATGGGGCTAATTGCGGCAAACCCATGTTGCCATCTGCATGGTCTAATTTGACGTTGACGCATTTAAGCTTACGCAGGTGGTCACGCGCTTTCATTACTAATGGACGAATGCGTTCTACCGAGTAAACCTCTTTGGCTATTTTAGACAGCACGGCAGTTTGATAGCCGCAGCCAGTGCCGATTTCAAGCACTTTTTGTAAGGGTTGACCATTACGCAGCAACTCAGACATACGCGCCACAATATAGGGCTGGGAGATAGTCTGTCCAAAGCCGATGGGCAGTGATACATCTTCATAGGCGCGAATGGATAAGGCTTCATCTACAAAAATATGACGTGGAATGGCGGAAATGGCAGAAAGCACTACTTCATCTTTAATGCCTTGTTCGCGTAAGCGTGTGAGCATGCGTTCGCGGGTGCGAAGGGAGGTCATGCCGATGCCGGCTTGTGAAGATCTGATGAGTGCCACTATTTAGCCAGCCAGTCTCTGATATCATTAAGTTGGGTGTGGCTGGTTAAATCTACTTGAATCGGTGAAATTGATACTTTATTGTTAGCTACGGCATAAAAGTCCGTGCCTTCGCCACCATCGTTAGGTTGCCCGGCGGCGCCTACCCAATACACAGTTTCGTTGCGCGGTGTTGTAAGCTGTACCACAGGTTCTGCTTTATGGCGCTTACCTAAACGTGTCACCACGCGGCCTTGCAGTTCATCGTAAGAAATATCCGGCACATTCACATTGAGTAGTGTGGCAGATTTAAACCCAGTTTTTTGATAGTGTTTAATGAGTTCAACGGCGACTCTTGCTGCGGTTTCAAAATGCGTAGAGTTATGTTGCGACATCGAAATTGCAATTGAGGGGATGCCAAGTAAATAGCCCTCCATCGCTGCAGCAACAGTGCCCGAGTAAATGGTGTCATCGCCCATGTTGGCGCCATCGTTAATGCCGCTGATCACCATGTCAGGCATGGTATCCATGAGTCCTGTCAGCGCGATATGCACGCAGTCAGTGGGCGTGCCATTGACGTAAAAAAAGCCGTTTGCGGCTTTTTTTACGCTGAGTGGCCGGTCAAGTGTGAGAGAGTTGCTGGCGCCGCTACGGTTTCTTTCAGGTGCCACCACAGTAATATCGGCAATTTTTGCAAGATGTTCTGCAAGGATGTTTAGACCTGGCGCGAAATAGCCGTCGTCATTTGAGAGCAGTATTTTCATATATTACTTACTAAGCGTGATTCTAAGAGTATTTTCATGGTTAAATTATAGTAGAAGTATGATGGTTTGGCTTGGCCGATATATAAAAACTTATGGTTTGGCGCCAGTTAAGCGCGCATAAAATATAGCGCAGCTAAAAAACAGGACAGAAAGTACGATTTCAACCCCTGCAAGCTGCGCTGAGATGCCGCCATCAGACCACGCGCGTACTACACCTTCGGTAAAATATAGCAGTATAAACATGCTTGCCCATTGGTAGGTGTAACGTTTACCACGCAAAATGCCAAATAATGGCAGCAGTAGCGGTACCGCCTTTAACATGAGCAGCGAGCCGCCAGGTTTTAGGGGCGCTAAAATGGTTTCCCACGCAACAGCTAGCAATATGAGGGCGATTAAACTAAAAGATGCGCCCAGTTGGAGATTGTTAATTAGATTATTTCTATGCATAGCGACCTTATATTTTTGCTAATTGTGACATGCGCACCAGTGCTGCGCGGGCAGATTGGGCATCATGAATGGGATGGTCGAAATTAAAACGTAAGATTTTTTCCTCAATGCCATTATTGATATTAACGTCAAAGCCGTCGCTATCTAACCCTAACATTTGCGCCTGTGTTGCTTTTATCTGGTGAAAGTGTTGGCAATAGGCAATTAAGCTGTGTGCATGGTCAGCGTTCATGTGTTCAATAATAGCTGTTTCTTGAGACGCAAGTCTTGAATCAACTGTGGTGCTGAAAAAATCGTCCGACGACAGCCAGCTCATATTACCAAAGCCACCAATGTAGCGTGCATGGGCGATGTTAATCCGATAAAAAGCAAAGTCATGCATATCAAAATAACTGGCGGCTTGTGGCAGGTAGCGTAAATAACGGGCGCGTAAATCCGCATCGTCTTTTTCAATCTTGACGGCTGACCCTAGTAACGTGAGCCGCGCATTGGCTTGCAAGTCTTCAGCGCCTGCAAATACCAGTAGCGAAACTTTTGGGTTGAGTATGATATTTTTAGTGTGCTCTGCAATGCTACTGATCAGTACCACGGGCTGGCAATCATGCCCTAATACAAATGGCGCCACCGAGCCAAATGGGTAGCCATCAAATTTTACAGAATGTGTAGAAAGTATGCCGCTATGTGTACTACGCAGAAACTGTTTGGCTTCAGGGGCTAAATTTGCCATAGATTAGAGGCTCCTGGATAATTTTAAGGTGGTTTCAGCAAGTCGCTTACCTAGCGCGATACACAGTTTTTTTTCATCATCGGTGATCGGCTTGTCATCCATGGCGCCGCCAACATGGCTTGCGCCGTAAGGTGTGCCGCCGGAGGCGGTGGCAGATAACGCAGGTTCTGAATACGGCAAGCTAACCATGACCATGCCATGGTGCATTAAAGGCAACATCATGGTGAGTAGCGTCGTTTCATTGCCGCCATGCATAGAGCCGGTTGAGGTAAACACTGCGGCAGGCTTACCGATGAGTGCGCCTTTGAGCCACAAACTGGTGGTGCCATCTAAAAAATATTTCATCGGCGCCGCCATGTTGCCAAAGCGGGTCGGGCTGCCGAGTGCTAAACCTATGCATTGTTCTAAATCTTGCAGTTCAACGTAGGGGTCACCGCTGGCAGGAATATCTGGCTCGGTGGCTTCACAGTTGGCTGAAACTTTAGGCACGGTACGAATACGCGCTTTTGCATTAGCGACACTTTCAACGCCGCGCGCAATCAGTTGCGCCATGCTACGTACTGCGCCACCTTGGCTGTAATAGAGAATTAGGATTTCATTCATGCGAATGTCGTTATTTGAGTTACTTGAAGCTGAAAGTATACAGCACATCCACCGCGCTATCGGTGCCGGCTTCGGCGCGTAGCGACCAGCGCGGGGTGATGTTGAAGGTGAGGCGGGCAACATCCAGTAAGCCGCTGACACTTTTTGCATAACTCAAATAAAGTTGTGAGGTGATTCTTTTACCAAAGGTCAATGATGCGCTTTCAGCATCACCACCGGCAAAACTGAATTCATCCAGCCCTGCGGCGCGTGCGAGCTGGGTTTGTAGCGGCACAGATTGACCTTGTGATAGCAAGACGCCAGCAGCCAGTGACAGCATGCCGTAGTCGTTTTTTCCTGTTTGGTCCATGCCGTGGCCGAGCACTAACCATGATAGCTTTTCAGTGTCAGCGACATTGGGATCAGAAACCAGTTTGGTGACAGGTGCAAACGCACTGCCAGTAATTTCAACGCCGGCATTAACGGGCTTGCTATTGCGCATGGCGCGGATATTAAGGCCAGGGTTGTTCATCGGTCCATTAAAATTAAGAATGCCACGTTCAATATTTAACACTTGTCCATAAGCCATGTAAGTGCCTTTTTTCACTTGAATGCTACCTTCAGTGTGCGGGCGATATTGGGTTAAGCCTGTCAGTGTCAGTGCGCCAATGAGTTCGGCATCCAAACCTCGACCGCGTAGGGTAAAGTCTTGGCCTAAATCGATATGCAGGCCGTTTAAAAGGATTTTTAATGATGGCGCTTTGACGGCGATAACTTGCCCCAGTATGACTACATCGTCATCGAGTGCAGGCGCATCTTCTTTTGGAAGATCTATTAGGCCTTTGTTGACGGTAAATTTGCCAAAAATAGAGAGTATTTCATCTGCCAGTGTGGTTTTTCCAGTACCGCTTAAAGTGAGTAAGCGATCGGTACGGGATAGCAGTGTGAAGTTATCCGCATGCCAATCGAGGTCAATTTTAGGTTTGCCGTGATCTATCCATAAGACCCCATTGGTATTCAGACTGCCGGTGCCCCCCTGCCATGATGCTTGCTTAATCTGTAATAGATCATTTTGAAATTCTGCCAGCAAACGACCTTGGCTTAAATTAACGCCTTCCGAAGGCAGGCTAAATTGTAGGTTTTGCCCCGTGACATTGCCGCTTAAATTGGGTTTGTCCAAGGTGCCATTGGCTGACACTGATAATATTAGCTGACCATCCAGATCAGCATCCATCAGGCTGGAGGGCATAGGTAGCCAAGCCAGTGTGTTGAGTTGCGCTGTGCCATTTAAGGTAAGCGGGGCGCTTGCCAGTAACGCGAAACCTGAAGCTGTTTTAGTGAAGGCGGTCGCGAGCTTTGCATTGAGATGGCCTAAGTTTTGGCCATCGAGTTTAGCGATCAACTCAGCATGATTGTTGATGATATTGAGTTCTATTTTAGCTTCAGTTAAGCCCAATGCGGATGATGTGCCGTTTGCATAAGTTAACGTGAAGTCGCCCGTATCGCGCCACAGGCTAAGGTTAGCGTTCAGTGAGTCGTTTGCACTAAGGTCCCACTTGCCTGAAAACACTGGGCTGCCATGCAGTGTATTTGGCAGATTGAATAAGCCTGCCGGTAAGTCATCCAAAGTGAGTTGGCTGAGCTGACCTTTACTGATTAACTTGCCATTACCCACTTGCAGTAGCTCAATCGAAGCGTGACCTTTGGCTAACTGTAGCTCTGCTTGTTCTAGCTTCACACTATTACCAGCGATGTGTAGCGGGGCGGGGCTCATGAGTGTGGCTGAGGTTTTGCCTGCAAGCTTAAGCTGTTGTACAACCCCCTGCCAAATGTTGTCAGCTGACAAACCACCTTGAAGCGCGCTTTCAAATTGCAGGTCTGGACTTAGCGCCGTGATTGAAATTTGATGGTTGGCACGCGTACCTGCTAGCTTAACTTGCCCGTTCAGCGCTGGGTGCTGCCCATACTGAAAAGCGCTGGCTTTAAGTTCTCCTGCAACCTTACCGCTAGCGCCTGTTTCGATATTGACTTGACCTTCTAATTGATCAATTTTTAAATCGTGGCCTAATGTCAGGTTTTTTGCGAGTAAATTGACCTGTAGCGCAAGATTATCGAATACACCTTTAACTGAGCCACTGGCATGGGCTTCACCTGCGTAGTCTTGATTAAAAGCTGCGAGGTTAGGTAGCGCAACCTGCCAATCAAGGTGGCTATCGGGTTTACCTAGGCTGCCGTTAGCTTGGATACTGTTAGTGGCTAGCCCTAGCTGGAAGTCTAACTGCTGAATCTGTGTGCCATCAATTTTTGTATCTGCAATTAGCAGGTTACCGGAGCCGGTGAGTGCCTGGTTTTGCCATTGGCTATTGCGTAGCGAAAACTGCAAGCTGGCACTAGGCGAGGGTAGCAGTTTGCCTTGTAAATCAAGATCAATATTAAGCTGTGCGGTTGGGTAACCGGTAAGTTGTGCAGGAAAAAAAAGCTCAGGATGCACTTCAGTGATGCGCGCATTGACTGTGATTGGATAATCGTTTGCGAGGCTTAGTTGACCATTGGCTACAATGTGTGCGGCGGGCTGAATCGCGCCGATATCTTGCCAAATCGCCAGTTTGCCATTTTGCGTAGCCAGCCAAGCGTTGCTTTCAAAAGCGAGCGTATTAAAATTGCCAGACAACAACACTTTGACATCGTAAGGCAGGTCTGCATTTAATTGTTTGAGTGTTGCGGCACCTGCGAGTGCGAATGGTTTTGATGTATTAACGTTTAGGTTAGCGCTTGCATCACCCCAAGGTGTGTTGGCATGGTTTAACCGAAGGCGCAGCGTTTTGGCATCACCTTCAAAATTAAACTGTACGTTGGTGAGTGTTTGCCGATCATCTGCACTAATAATAACGACCTCAGCAATTTCAGCTTGCTCGATGCTCATTGGAAACGGCAGGTTGATGCGGTTAGGCAACGGCGAGCTGCTACCGTTATCGCGCATGGTAATGATGAGTCGTTTTGCTTTTAATTGCGCTACTTGTAACTTGCCATCACCGGCCGCAGAAAGCTGCCAGCGTGCGCTGAGTTTTTCCAGCTTGAGGTGAATGTTGTCTAAATCATAACTAAACGTATCTAAGCTGGAGCTCACATTCAGCGTCATTTCACTGTGCGCGGGGGTGAACAAAACCAGTGCAACGCTTAGTAGCATAAAATTAAACGTGCGCCGTAACATGCGCGTGCTCATTAAAAAGCCACCCCGATATTAAAGTGCATACGGTATTCGTCAGTGGCTTGACCATAGGCGATATCTGCCCCAATTGGCCCTACCGGGCTTTTCCAGCGTGCACCTAGCCCATAGCCATAGACGGGTTTAAGGTCTTGTCGGGTATTGGCCGCATTGCCAAAATCTACAAACATGGCTGCACCCCATTGCGGCGTGAGCCATTGCACTACTTCCACGCTGCCAGTGGTGAGATAGCGTCCGCCTACGATGGCGTCTCCTTCAACCACGCCTAAACTTTGATAGCCGTAGCCACGCACTGATTGGTCACCCCCTGCTCGAAATAGAAAAGCTGCCGGTGCACTATTTTTACCATTGACCATGCCAATTTCCGCGCGTGCGATAAGCTGCGTGCTGGCCGTGATTGGGTAATACCCCTGTGTTTTTATGTAGCTTTGCAAAAAGGTACCATTCGCAAGCGATGCCAGTGGCGCACCTGCAAATTGCACATTCAATAAATAGCCACGCGTTGGATTAAGATCATGATCAATGCGCCTGAGCGTGATGCCATACGCTAATGTTGCCGCGTAATTGCTAGATGATTCTGCGCCATCCAGCTTGACTTGCTCCGTGAGCAGGTTGGCGCCTACATATTGCTCGCGTTTGCGTGAACCCCAGGCGCGTTTAATGCCAGCCTGAGTTGCGGTAATGGCTTGTCCCTCAATTGAGGTGTGATTGACGCTTGCATTGATGCTGTCGCGGTAGCCCTGTTTAGTCGGAGGTAAGCGCACCTCGCCCGCCAAAATCTGGGATTTTTGTTCTAATTTAAGGCTACTCGTCATTCTTAAGCCGAGATTAAATAAATTAAGATCATCAAAGGTAAGCTGAGTGCGCGCGCCTGTATTGGTACTGTAGCCGACACCGACGCCCATTTTAATCGCTTGATTTTCATCAACCACCACTTTGATGGGTGCACTGGTCACAGGAGAGCCATCGGCGTTGGCAGTTTTGGTATCTGCTGTGACTTCTACGCTACGAAAATAGCGGCTTTCTTGCAAGCGTGATTGAAACGTCAGTAATTGAGATTGACTGTAAACGCTACCAGTCTTAATGGGGTTAAGGTTTTCTATAATGCTATCCGGGTAGCGCTTTAAGCCTTCAATGCTAAGCGACCCAAAATGTACGGCACTGCCGCTATCAATTTCTACCATCAGCGCTGCAGTATTTGATTTAACATCAACAGTTGCGCTACTTTTGCTGATGGAGGCGTTTGGGTAGCGCTGAATCAACAAAGCCGTCAACAGGCTACGCTTGGCTTGGCTCCAGTTTTCCTGTCGAAATTGCATGCCGGATTTAAGCAGCCAACCATCTCGCAGCTTTTGAATATCAGGCAGATCTTTACTGGATTGCTGCATGATGTCGCCGGTAAATTTAAGTGCTACCTGTTGAATTAAAACTGGTGTACCTGGCTCCACGGTGAATGTTGCGATAGATACGTTATTTTGCGTAGTGAGCAAAGGTGTGATGATGGTTGAAAAAAAACCTTCAGTTGCTAACAGGTCTTTAATGTTTTGCGGCGCAGAAAGCGCTAAACGCTGCCATTCAACTGGCGTCATGCGCGGGTTGTCGCGCAATTTTATTATCTCTAAATGCTGTTGCAGCAAAGATTTTAGTGGGGCAGGCGCCTCAATCTCTACCTGATAGCGTTGTTTCGGCAGATGTTGGCTTTCATCTGCGTACGCCATTACTCCCCACAACAACAGTGTTAAATAGACCAAAAGGCGATAATTCATGTTGAGTACGCCTTCAGTGATCTAGTTGCCCCCACATGGGCGAAAAATTTAAATGGTTGTTGCAAGCTCCGTCGCTTTACCAATGTAAGTGGCTGGCGTCATCTCAAGCAGTAGCTGCTTAGCCTCGTTAGGAATATTTAACGTGCTGATAAATGCATGTAGCGAGGCTTTATTGATGCCGCCTTTTCCGCGCGTCAATTCTTTAAGTTGCTCGTAAGGGTTTTCAATGCCATAGCGGCGCATCACGGTTTGTATCGGCTCTGCAAGCACTTCCCAGCTGTTGTCTAAATCAAGCGCCAGTTTTTCTGGATTAACTTCCAATTTGTTCAAGCCACGTAAGCAAGAGTCGTAACCTAGTAAGGTATAGCCAAAAGCTACGCCCATATTACGCAATACCGTTGAGTCGGTTAAATCGCGCTGCCAGCGTGAAATAGGTAATTTTTCAGCCATGTGGCGTAATACTGCATTGGCTAAACCCAAGTTACCTTCTGAGTTTTCAAAATCAATCGGGTTCACTTTATGCGGCATGGTCGATGAGCCGATTTCACCCGCTTTTACTTTTTGCTTAAAGTAACCGACTGAAATATAACCCCAAATATCGCGGTTAATATCAATCAAGATGGTGTTGATACGCGCAAGCGTATCGTACAGCTCAGCCATGTAATCATGCGGTTCAATCTGTATCGTCATCGGGTTGTAAGTTAAGCCTAACGACTCTACAAAACGCTTGGCAAAGCTTTCCCAGTCAAAATTCGGGTAGGCTGACAAATGTGCATTAAAGTTACCCACTGCGCCATTGATTTTGCCGAGAATTTCGTTATTAACCAGTTGCTTTTGTTGACGTTGCAGACGATACACTACGTTGGCAAGTTCTTTACCCATGGTGGTGGGTGAGGCTGTTTGGCCATGTGTGCGTGAGAGCATCGGTTGGTCTGCCAATTGATGCGCCAGTTCAGTCAGACGTGCGATTAGGCTATTTAAGAATGGCAACATGACGCTATCGCGTGCTGTTTTTAACATCAGGCCGTGAGATAAGTTGTTGATGTCCTCACTTGTACAGGCAAAGTGAATAAACTCACTGGCTTTTTTGATCTCCGGGTTGCCATCAAATTTTTCTTTCAACCAGTATTCAAGTGCTTTTACATCATGGTTGGTGCGCGCTTCAATTGCCTTTACCTGCGAAGCGTCTTCTTCACTAAAATTTGCAATCGCAGTATCTAACTCTCGAATCGTCTCTATGCTGAATGGTGCGATTTCAGCTAACTCTTTTGCGCTAGCAAGTGCTTTTAGCCATTCAACTTCTACCCATGCGCGGTGCTTAATCAGCGCATATTCACTAAAGTAAGGGCGCAGAGCATCAAGTTTGGATTGGTAGCGACCATCAAGGGGAGATAGTGCATTAAGGGTGGTAAGCGACATCGTGCGAGCTTTCAAAACAGCGGTTTAGTAAAACGCTATTTTACCTTAATTTGTGGCAAATACGCTTAGCAATAGTCAGTATCAATGATTATGAAATTTAATCATTGTTTACATTCAAAGCGCTGTTATTTGTTTAGGATAATTTATTAAAAATAAAATGTCCTGAGCATAAATTTTTATGTAAGTGAGTAGTTGATTTATTAAATTCAATCAAATGGTTATTGTAAAAAATCAATGGAGAAAAAATGGCTGAATCCAGTTTTAAAGTGGTAGGAAGGGCTGAAAGCCAGCAATATACGTCAGCGCAAACCAAGGCAGTTTACGATAGTGGCATATGGGAGGGAATGAGTGGTTTTAGGCGAGCTCAATTTCAGGCGAGCCAGGAACTGCAAGTGATGCCTGCCGATGTTTTCGCTGCGGCTGTGGAAAAATTACAGGTCAGCCCCTATCGGCTAAGTATTCTCATCCAGTTGACCACAAATTTTCATCACAACTGACCAGTTAATTGCATTGGAACTGCCCATCAATTGCAATATGAATCTATTTCTATTGCTAAAATCTACCGCTCTCGTCCCGCCTCATGAAACGCCTTGCGAATCGGTGACAACAGGTACTCCATCACAGTC
>Ga0172380_10000338_pt1 | contig 94608 bp, 98 predicted proteins | sample Leawe162metaG_FD_119747 | JGI IMG/M metagenome (GOLD analysis project Ga0172380, IMG submission 119747) | Leachate microbial communities from a municipal landfill in Southern Ontario, Canada - Leachate well 162 metaG | ecosystem: Engineered > Solid waste > Landfill > Unclassified | place...
GCCCTCGGTCCCCGCATCGACCAGCAGCGCCTCGACGACGCCCTCATCGACGGCCTCGACCTCCATGGTCGCCTTGTCGGTCTCGATCTCGGCGATCACGTCGCCGGCCTTGACCGTGTCGCCGGCCTTCACGTGCCATTTCGCCAGCGTCCCCTCCTCCATGGTCGGAGACAGGGCGGGCATGAGGATCTCGATGGACATTCAGTCTTCCTTACTGAGATGCGCCAGGGCGGCCGCATGGACCTCCCAGTTCTGGCCGTCGAAGGCTTCGATGCGCAGATCGAGGCCCTCGGTGGAGTCGAGGCAGCGGGCGTTGACCGACCAGCCGTCCGGATTGGAGCGGGGCCGGTAGAAGCTCTTCACGCCGCAGACCTTGCAGAAGGTGTGTTTCGCGACGCCGGTGTTGAAGCTGTAGGTCGTGATCTGGTCCGCGCCGGACATCAGCCGGAAGCGGCTTTCCGGCACGATGATGTGGATAAAACCGACCTTCTCGCACATCGAGCAGTTGCAGGTCTGGGCCTCAACCACGGCCGGCAGGTCCGCCTCGAAACGGACCGCGCCGCAGTGGCAGCCGCCGGTGTGGACATGGGTTGCGCCAGTCATCGCTCACATCCCGTGCGTGGTTCGAGACGCTCGGCTGATGCCTCGCTCCTCACCATGACGAAGAAATGTGCAACCCAACCCTGCACGTCATCCTGAGGAGCGGCAAAGCCGCGTCTCGAAGGACGCAGGGCTGTATGAGCCGTCGAACGCATCACCGGTAACAGACCGCCTTCACCGCCGCGACGATCTTGTCCGGACCGGGCAGCGACAGGGCTTCCAGGTTGGCGGCGTAGGGCAGTGGCACGTCTTCCTGATGCACGCGCAGCGGCGGCGCATCGAGGTAGTCGAAGGCGTGCTCGACGACCCGGGCGACGATCTCGGCGCCGACGCCCATCGGGCCCCAGCCCTCCTCGGCGCTGACCAGGCGGTTGGTCTTGCGCACGCTCGCAAGGATCGTCTCGTGGTCCAGCGGCCGCAGGGTGCGCAGGTCGATGACCTCGGCCTCGATGCCCTCGGCGGCCAGGTCCTCGGCCGCTTTCAGGGCCAGGCCGACCATGCGGCTGTGGGCGGTAATGGTCACGTCCTTGCCCTCGCGGCGGACCCTGGCCTTGCCAATCGGAACGACCCAGTCATCGACCTCGGGGATGTCGAACTCCACGCCGTACATCATCTCGTGCTCGAGGAAGACGACGGGGTTGGGGTCTCGGATGGCGGCCTTGAGCAGGCCCTTGGCGTCGGCGGCGTCGTAGGGCGCGATGACCTTCAGGCCGGGGATCTGGGCGTACCAGGCGCTGTAGTCCTGGCTGTGCTGGGCCCCGACCCGACTGGCCGCGCCGTTGGGGCCGCGGAACACGATCGACGCCCGGATCTGGCCGCCGGACATGTAGTGCGCCTTGGCGGCGGAGTTGATGATCTGGTCGATGGCCTGCATGCCGAAGTTCCAGGTCATGAACTCGACGATGGGTTTCAGGCCGGCCATGGCCGCCCCGACGCCCAGGCCCGCGAAGCCGTGCTCGGTGATCGGGGTATCGATGACGCGGCGGGGGCCGAATTCCTGCAGCAGTTCCCGGCTGACCTTGTAGGCGCCCTGGTACTGCGCGACCTCCTCGCCCATCAGGAACACGTCGCCGTCGCGGCGCATCTCCTCGGCCATGGCGTCGCGCAGGGCGTCGCGCACGGTGATACGGACCATTTTGGCGCCGGCGGGGATTTCGGGGTCGTTGAGCGGCTTGGCGGCGACCGGCGGTTGGCCCCCTCCACCAGGCTTCGCCTGGTCCCCCTCCCCCTGTGGGGGAGGATCTGATTTTGCGACGGCCAGAGCCAGGGCGGATGCTCCCCCCCTGGGGGAGCTGTCGGCGGAGCCGACTGAGGGGGTCCCCCCCACTTCATCACCCAGCCGCGCGATCGGCGTATTCACCTTCACATTCTCGGTCCCGGCGGGCACGAGGATCGCGCCCACGACGCCCTCATCGACAGCCTCGACCTCCATGGTCGCCTTGTCGGTTTCGATCTCGGCGATGACGTCGCCCGCCTTCACGGTGTCGCCCGCCTTCACGTGCCATTTGGCGAGGGTGCCCTCCTCCATCGTTGGAGACAGCGCGGGCATGAGAATCTCGACCGAACTCACTGCGCGGCCTCCAGATAGACGTCGGTATACAGCTCGGACGGGTCGGGCTCGGGGCTCGTGCGGGCGAACTCCGCCGCCGCCGCGACGATGGCCTTGACCTCGGCGTCGATGACCTTCAGCTCGTCTTCGCCGACCTTGAGGCTGGCCAGCCTTTCCCGAAGGTGATCAATCGGATCGCGGGTCTTCTTGACCCCATCGACCTCTTCCTTGGTGCGGTATTTGGCCGGGTCGCTCATCGAGTGGCCGCGGTAGCGATAGGTCTTCATCTCGAGGATGTAGGGGCCCTTGCCGCTGCGGGCGTGCTCGGCGGCCTTCAGTCCGGCGGCGGCGACCGCCTCGACATCCATGCCATCGACTTCCTCGCCCGGAATGTTGAACGACACGCCGCGCTTGTGCAGCCGGGTCTCGGAGCTCGACCGCTCGATCGAGGTGCCCATGGCGTACTGGTTGTTCTCGACCACATAGACGACCGGCAGGGACCAGAGCTCGGCCATGTTGAAGCTCTCGTAGACCTGGCCCTGGTTGGCCGCGCCGTCGCCGAAGTAGGTGAAGCTGACCGCGCCGTCGCCGCGATACTTGTCGGCCAGGGCCAGGCCCGTGCCGAGGCTCACCTGCGCCCCGACGATGCCGTGGCCGCCGTAAAAGCCCTCGGCGGTCGAGAACATGTGCATCGAGCCGCCCTTGCCCTTGGACGAGCCGCCGGCCCGGCCGGTCAGCTCGGCCATGACCGCGTTCGGATCCATGCCGGCGGCCAGCATATGGCCGTGGTCGCGGTAGCCGGTGATGATCTGGTCGCCGGGCTTGCGGATGGCGTCCATGCCCACCGCGATGGCTTCCTGGCCGATGTACAGGTGGCAGAAGCCGCCGATCAGCCCCATGCCGTACAGCTGGCCGGCCCGCTCCTCGAACCGGCGGATCAGCAGCATGTCGCGATAGTATTTGAGCAGCCGCGCCTTCGAGCCCGCCTTGACACCGGTGTCGCTGGCCTTTTCCGAGCTGGTTTCCGCTTTGCGCGCCCGCGCCATCGAACTCTCCCTGGACCGTCTCATCGCGGCCTGATCGTCCCTCGCTAAGAGGATCGGGACGAAGATTCGACCCGGATCAGGGCTTGGTGCGGATCACATAATCTTTCGGATCGGCGAATCCCAGAAGAGAACGCGCGCGCTCCTCAAGAAGGTCCGCCGACAGGCTGCCGTTACGTAATAGCCGGGCCCGGGCCTCCAGGTCCACCCTGCGACTGTGCAGATCGGCCAGTTCGCGCGTTCTTTCGGCAAGCAGCGCCCGCCGCTGCGATCCCAGCAGCAATCCGCGCTCTCCGGTCAGGCCGTGGAACACGAAATAGACGATCAGCCCGAGCAGGGCGATGGTCGGAAGAAGGGGCTGCAGGCGTTGGAACACGCTGGCGAATCCGGGCGGCGGTACGGAGGCGACTTTGGCGTGGTGTGGTTAAGGGGGCGTTGAAGTTTCAGCCAAACCAGACCCGTCATCCTGGGCCTTGTGCCCAGGACCCCTCTCGACGCGTTCCGAACGCGCCAGGATGGAAACCCGCTCGTGCGGCTGACCAAGGGGTCCTCGCCACAAGGGCGAGGATGACGGCGGCTTATTGGACGAGTGGCGGATCAGCGCTGCTTGATCGCCCGTCGCCCGGCGTACACCGCCTGGTCGTCCAGCTGTTCCTCGATGCGCAGCAGCTGGTTGTACTTGGCCAGCCGGTCGGAGCGGGCCAGCGAGCCGGTCTTGATCTGCCCGCAGTTGGTGGCGACGGCCAGGTCGGCGATGGTCGAGTCCTCGGTCTCGCCCGAGCGGTGGCTCATCACGGCCGTGTAGCCGGCGCGGTGGGCCATATCGACGGCGTCGAGCGTCTCGCTGAGGGTGCCGATCTGGTTGACCTTGACCAGGATCGAGTTGGCCAGGCCCTTGTCGATGCCCATGGCCAGCCGCTCGGGGTTGGTCACGAACAGGTCGTCGCCGACGATCTGGATCTTCTTGCCGAGCGCATCGGTCAGCAGCTTCCAGCCGTCGAGGTCGTCTTCCGAGCAGCCGTCCTCGATCGTTACGATGGGGAACTTGCCAACCAGCGCCTCAAGATAGGCGACCATGCCGGCCTGATCGAGGGTTTTGCCTTCGCCTTCAAGCACATACTTGCCGTTCTTGAAGAACTCCGTGGCCGCCACGTCGAGGCCCAGCACAAAGTCCTCGCCGGCGCGGAAGCCGGCCGCCTCGCCCGCCTTGACGATGAAGGCCAGCGCCTCCTCGGCCGAGCCGATGTTGGGGGCAAAGCCGCCCTCGTCGCCGACGTTGGTGTTGTGGCCGGCGTCCTTGAGGGCCTTCTTCAGGCCGTGGAAGATCTCGGCGCCCATGCGCAGGCCTTCGGAGAAGGTCGCCGCGCCGGTCGGCAGGATCATGAACTCCTGGATGTCGATGGGATTATCGGCGTGGGCCCCGCCGTTGATGATGTTCATCATCGGCACGGGCAGCACGCGGGCCGAGACGCCGCCGACGTATTTGTAGAGCGGCAGGTCCGCGCTGACGGCGGCGGCCTTGGCCGTGGCCAGCGACACGCCGAGGATGGCGTTGGCGCCCAGCCGGCTCTTGTTCTTCGTGCCGTCCAGGTCGATCAGCAGGCTGTCGATCCGCCGCTGGTCCTCGGCATCGACGCCGCCGAGGGCGTCGTAAATCTCGCCATTGACCGCGGCGACCGCCTCCAGCACGCCCTTGCCGCCGTAGCGGCTCTTGTCGCCGTCGCGCTTCTCGACCGCCTCGTGGGCCCCGGTGGAGGCGCCCGACGGCACCGCTGCCCGGCCGAACGATCCATCCTCGAGGATCACATCGACCTCGACCGTCGGATTGCCGCGGCTGTCGAGGATTTCGCGGGCGATGATATCGACGATCTCGGTCATGGGGCGTCCTTCAATAAAGCGCGCCCGGATTAGCCTCCCGACCAGGGAATCGCAACCGACCCCCACGCCGTCATGGCCCGGCTTGTCCGGGCCACCCAGGCGCACGGACGTGTTTAGCACGGACGTGTTTAGATGGTCACGATCGCTCGCCGAACCTCCGTCCGCTGTCAGCGGTGTTCTTGGGTGGCCCGGACAAGCCGGGCCATGACGGAGGATGGGAGGATGGGAGGATGCTTGACTGCCCCTCCGTCGCCCGGCCATCCCTGATCCAAACGGAGGACGCCTCATGCTGCTGGTCGAGAAACAGGACAGGATCGCGGTCGTCACGCTCAATCGCCCCGAGGCGATGAACGCGCTCAGCAAGGCCATGCGCGGCGAACTCTACAGGGCCATGGTCGCGCTGGACGCCGATCCGGAGGTCAGCGTGGTGATCCTGACCGGCGCGGGCGAGCGAGCCTTCACGGCCGGGCTGGACCTGAAGGAGCTGGGCTCCGATCCCAAGGCCATGAGCGCGGCCAACGCCGAGGGGGCCGACGAGAACCCGGTCAAGGCCATCGAGCTGTGCGCCAAGCCGGTGATCGGGGCGATCAACGGCGTGGCCATCACCGGCGGCTTCGAGGTGGCCCTGGCCTGCGACGTGCTGATCGCCTCGGAGAACGCCCGTTTCGCCGACACCCACGCCCGCGTCGGCATCATGCCGGGCTGGGGCCTGTCGCAGAAGCTGTCGCGGCTGATCGGCCCCTACCGCGCCAAGGAGCTGTCGCTGACCGGCAACTTCCTCGACGCGAAGACCGCCTGTGAGTGGGGTCTGGTCAACCGGGTGGTCCCGGCCGCCGACCTGCTGACGGTGGCGAAGAAGCTGGCCGCCGACATGGCGACCATCCCGGTGGAGACCCTGACCACCTACAAGCGGATCATCGACGGCGGCTACGCCCTGTCGTTCGGCGAGGGCCTTGAGTTCGAGCATGAAAAATCCAGCGCCAACAACCGGACGGTGACGCCCGAGGCCGTCGAGGCGCGGCGCGCGGCCATCCAGGCGCGGGCGCGGACTCAGGGCTGACAGCCCTCGCGACTAAGCCAGCCAGATCTGCGGGTCGGCCGCGACGCGGAACATCACCCGCTTGCGGCCGTAGTCCATCTCCACCCGCGAGAACAGCCGCAGCACATTGACCCCCAACAGGATGGTCGGCCGGTCGGCCATGCCCCACTGCTTGAACAGGTCCAGGTCGCTGATCAGCACCGGGATGTCGTTGAACCGCAGCCCGCCCAGGCGCACCGAATCGAGCACGCGCAGCTCGCCCGTCGCCTGGTGGCTGGTCACGCCATAGAGGGGCACCGTCTGGCCCTCCGTGCGCCAGCCGCCGCGCGAGCGGATCGACTCGGCCAGGGCCCGGTTGGCGATGCTCATGCCCGCGCCCGAATCGATGAAGGCGGCGACTGGCGCGCCGTTGGCGTTGGCGTCGATGACCACCAGCCGGCCGAACCGGTCGCGGGCGGAGACGAAGGCGTCGCGCCGGGTCGAGTTGGGATAGAAGGCCCCGGAGGCGGCGAGGATCTCCAGCTTCCGTTCGCGGAAGTCCATCACCAGCCGCCGTTTGGCCAGCGCGTCCACGCCGAGCAGGCCATCGACGCCCAGCCGCTCGCGCGGCAGCACCGGCAGGTCGAGGCTGTTGAGCGTGATCTTGCCCAGATTGATCGGCGGCGCCTTGACCGTGCGCGTCAGTTCCGAGCCGGTGATGCCCTGGACCATGACGTCGCGGCCCGGCGGCAGGCCCAGCTGCTCGGCCACGTCCTGGGACAGCACCGTGCGGTCCGCCCCGGTATCGACCACGAAATGGAACGGGCCCTGGTCGCCGATGGTCACCGGAATGGTCAGGCGATCATAGCGGTCCTGGCCCGCGCCGATGGTCTCTTCAGAATCTGGCGGCGGCGTGTCCCGGGCGAACGCCAGGCGGGGTGACAGGGCGCCCGCGGCCAAGGCCAGAGCAAGGTATCGACGGCTCAGCATGGGGTCCTCCCCCCTTGTTTTGAAAGGAGGATAGCACGAAGCCGACCGGTCGGTCGCTCAAATGCGAACGGCGCCCGGAGGGGTTCCCCCGGGCGCCGTCGAATCTCGTCGGAAGGCCGTGGAAGCGGCTAGTCTTCCTTGGGCGTGATGACCTGGCGGCCGCCGTACATGCCGGTCTTCAGATCGACATGGTGCGGACGGCGCAGCTCGCCGGTGTCCTTGTCCTCGACGTAGCTGTTGGCGCCCAGGGCGTGGTGCGAGCGGCGCATGTTGCGACGCGACGGAGAGACTTTGCGTTTGGGAACGGCCATCGGAGTAACTCTGCTCGCTGAGCATGAAAACGGTGACGGCGGCCGTCGGGCCGCCGCGTGAGGCGGGGTATATGCCGGAAAGCGCCCGGGGTTTCAAGGGCGACCTCAGCCGCCCAGCCGCGAAAGGTGCTCCATCCGCTCGTGAAGCACCCGCAGGACGGACACGGTCTCGGCCTCATCGCGATAGAAGATGATATGTCGCCCAACGCGCAGCCTGCGGAGATCAGGTTTTTCGGGCCCGAACACCGCGCCGACGGCCGGGTTGTCTCCTATCCGCTTGAGGCCGGCCGCGAGGGCGGCGAGGTATCGGGCTGTTCGCTCCTCACCCCATTCGCCTCGACTGACCGTCGCGATCAGCTGTGTGTCCCGCCGAGCCCGCGCCGAGAGCCTGACCGGCTTCACAGGGCGGCGAAAAAGGCGTCGATTTCCTCGGGCGTGCTGAGCGTCAGGTAGCGCCCTGCCCGGATGTCGGCTTCGCCTTCCTCAACAGCGCCGATCAGCGCGCCGCGCCGATCCGAATCGCGCTGTTCAAGCAGATAGAGCGCGTCGGCGACCACATCGGCTTCGTCGCGATACCCGCCCGCGGCGACTTTCTCGCGGATGAACTGCTCCAGTTTCGGGGTCAGGATCACGGACATGCCGCATGATATCCCGGAACGACCGCCCGTCCAGCATTACACCAGCCGGCTCTGCTCCTTCGCCGCGGCGATGAAGCTGGCGAACAGGGGGTGGGGGGCGAAGGGCCGGCTCTTCAGTTCGGGGTGGAACTGCACCCCGACGAACCAGGGGTGGTCGGTCCGCTCGACGATCTCGGGCAGCACCCCGTCGGGCGAGCAGCCGGTCAGCTCCAGGCCCGCCGCCTCCATCTGGGCGCGATAGCCGATGTTGACCTCGTAGCGATGGCGGTGCCGTTCGAAGATGTCGGTCGAGCCATAGATCCGCGCGACCTTCGAACCGGGCGTCAGGACGGCCTCGTAGGCCCCCAACCGCATGGTGCCGCCCAGGTCGTCGCCCTCGCGCCGCTCGACCCGCTGGTTGCCCTGGGTCCATTCGGTCATCAGACCGACGACGGGCTCGTCCGAGGGGCCGAACTCGGTCGATGAGGCGCCGGCGATGCCCGCGACGTTCCGCAGGGCCTCGATGACCGCCATCTGCATGCCGAAACAGATGCCGAAATAGGGCACGTTGTGCACGCGGGCGAATTCGGCGGCGAGGATCTTGCCCTCGCTGCCTCGCTCGCCGAAGCCGCCTGGCACGAGGATGCCGTGAACGCCCTCCAGCCGGCTGGCCGCCGCGCCGTCCTCGTTCTCGAAGGTCTCGCTCTCGACCCAGTCGAGGTTGACCTTGACCCGGTTGGCGACGCCGCCGTGGCTGAGCGCCTCGATCAGCGACTTGTAGGCGTCCTTGAGCACCGTGTACTTGCCGACGACGGCGATGGTCACCTCGCCGTCGGGATTGGTCAGGGTCTCGCCGATCGAGTTCCAGCGGGTCAGATCGGGTTCGGGCGCGTCGCCCATGCCGAAGACGTCCAGCACTTCCCGGTCCAGCCCCTGCTCGTGATAATCCAGCGGGACGGTGTAGATCGACGAGGAGTCCATCGCCTGGATCACGGCGCTGGGCCGCACGTTGCAGAACTGGCCGATCTTGCGCTTTTCCTCGGTCGGGATCGGCTGTTCGCAGCGGCACAGCAGGATGTCCGGCTGGATGCCGATCGAGCGCAGTTCCTTGACGCTGTGCTGGGTCGGCTTGGTCTTCATCTCGCCGGCCGTCTTGATGAACGGCAGCAGGGTCAGGTGGACGAAGCAGCTGTTTCCGCGCGGCAGTTCCTGGCCAAGCTGGCGGATCGCCTCGAAGAACGGCAGCCCCTCGATGTCGCCGACCGTGCCGCCGATCTCGACCAGCACGAAGTCGGCCTCCTGGCCGTGCTCGTCGAGCGCCGGCGAGAGCACGAACGCCTTGATCTCGTTGGTGACGTGCGGAATCACCTGGACCGTCGCGCCCAGGTAGTCGCCGCGGCGCTCCTTCTCGATGATCGTCTTGTAGATCTGGCCGGTGGTGATGTTGTCCGCCCGCGTCGCGTTGACGCCGGTGAACCGCTCATAGTGACCCAGATCCAGATCCGTCTCGGCCCCGTCGTCGGTCACGAAGACCTCGCCGTGCTGATAGGGACTCATCGTCCCCGGATCGACGTTCAGATAGGGGTCGAGCTTGCGCAGGCGGACCTTGTAGCCACGCGCCTGGAGGAGCGCGCCAAGGGCGGCGGACGCGAGACCTTTTCCCAGAGAGGAGACCACGCCGCCGGTGATGAAAATGTACCGGGCCATGGGAATCCAGAATAGCGCCGATTCGGGGCCGGCGCCTGCATCATCGACAATCGGGGGCGGTTAATTGCTCGGCGGGGTTCCGGCCGGGGCCGGGCCGCCCAGGGCGTCATCGACGGCCGAACCCGGAGTCGATGACGACTGGGCCGGAAGGCCGCGAACCTGGGGCGTCGGCGCTGCGCCGGTCGGGGCCGTCGGCGCGACGGGCTTGATCGCCTCGATGTCGCCGCGGCCGACGATCGAGGAGCCGGCGCGCTCGCGGCCCTGCAGGATCGTCAGACCCACGCACAGAATCAGGAAGATCGTGAACAGGGTCCAGGTCGCCCGGGTCAGCAGGTCGCCCTGGCCGCGGGCGGTCATGAAGCCCGACGGGCCGCCGCCCATGCCCAGCGCGCCGCCCTCGGAGCGCTGCAGCAGAACCGCCACGCCCAGCAGCGCGGCGACGATGATCTGGATCGTGAGCAGGATGTTCAGCAGCATTGCGATCTTCAGGGTCCGTGCGGCGCGGCGGCGCCCGGTCGAAACAAGCCGGCCCCTCTAGCACCACGCGGGCGACCACGCCATAGCTGGGCATAGTTCCCATCTGTGCAAGTCCATGATTCTCGAAACAGCGCGTCTCAAGCTCACGCCCGTCACGGCCGAGGATGGCCCCCTGATCCATCCGATCATGGCCGACCCGGGGGTCATGGCGCACATGGACAGCATGGCCATCGACGATCCGGACGTGGTCAGCGCCTTCATCGGCGGCCAACTGATCGAGATGGCCAACGAAGAGGCCTTCTACTGGTCGGTCCGGCTCAGCGACGACGGGCGCTACCTTGGCAGCGTCGATCTGTCGGACATCGACTGGCGCCACCACCGGGCCGAGGTCGGCTTCATTCTGGGCAAGGATTCCTGGGGTCGGGGTTACGGCTTCGAGGCCATGCAGGCGGTCCTGGGCCACGCCGCCACACTGGGTTTCAAGCGGCTGTGGGCCCGCACCCATGTCGGCAACATCGCCTCGGAGTCGCTGCTGCGCAAGCTGGGCTTCGAGGAGGAAGGCTATCTGCGCGGCCATGTCGATCGCGAAGGCGAGCGCCGCGACTGCCGGCTGTGGGGGTTGCTGCTGTAGGCTGGCGAACCATCCTCCCCGCTTCGCGGGGAGGGGGACCATGCGGAGCATGGTGGAGGGGCGTCGCCAGACTCGCCGGAAGGGTCTGAATCCAAGGCTGACGGCTGGCCGCCGTGCGGCCCCCTCCACCGCCTTCGGCGGTCCCCCTCCCCCTCGCTGCGCTCCGGGGGGGGTCTCGCCTTGTCAAGCCGCCCCGATGATCCCGAGGAAGTCGGCCGCCTTCAGCGAGGCGCCGCCCACCAGGGCGCCGCCGACGTCGCGCAGCCGCAGGATGTCGGCCGCGTTCGACGGCTTCACCGAGCCGCCGTAGAGGATCGGAACGCGCTGGCCGTGCGGCCCGAACATCTCGGCCAACACGCCGCGAATCGCGACGTGGACCTCCTCGATCTGTTCCAGGGTCGGCGTCAGCCCGGTGCCGATGGCCCAGACCGGCTCATAGGCCACGGCGAACGGCTTGCCGGCCAGGACCTCGGGCAGGGATCCCCTCACCTGCCCGGTGACCACCGCCAGCGTGCGGCCCGCCTCGCGCTCGGCCAATGTCTCGCCGACGCAGACGATCGGCTCCAGCCCCGCCCGGTGGGCGGCGCCGGCCTTGGCGGCCACCAGGGCGTCGCTCTCGCCATAGCCGGCGCGGCGCTCGGAATGGCCCAGGATGACCAGGGTCGCGCCCGCGTCGGCCAGCATCTCGGCGGCGATGTCGCCGGTAAAGGCGCCGGCCAGCTCGGCCCGGCAGTCCTGGCCGCCGACCTCGACCCCCATGCCGCCCAGCGTCTCGGCCAGGCGGTGCACCAGCGTCGCTGGCGGACAGATGGCCACCCGGGCGCCGGGCGGATGGGCATCGACGGCCGCGGCCACGGCGCGGGCCTCGTCCAGCGACGAGCTCAGCCCGTTCATCTTCCAGTTTCCGGCGATCAGCGGTCGCAAGGCGGTCATCAACAGCACCCCGTCATTCAGATTTTCCGTCCCGCGCCCTACGCGAAGGCGCGCGCCATGTCACGCCGCATCGGCGCCACGCTTGCGGGGTTGGATGCGCCTCCACTATACCGCCCGGGCGGCGCAAACGCTCCGCGCTCCTCAAGGGTCTGTCCTTTCATGCTCGCCTTTATGCGGAAGTTCGCCAAATCCTGGCTCGCCCTGCTGCTGTTCGTCCCGCTGCTGATCGGCTTCGCCGTGTTCGGCGTGAACCGGGACATCCTCGGCGGCGGCCCGGCCAACTATGTCGTCAAGGTCGGCGGCCGCACGGTCACCGCCCTTGATTTCCGGCGCGAGTTCGACCGCGAGAAAGAACAGCTGGAGCAGCGCTTCCAACAGACGATCTCGCCGGACCTGGCCATGCAGGAGGGGCTGGATCGCCGCGTCCTCGAGCAGCTGGCGTTTCGCGAATCCCTCAACGAGCTGCTGGCCAAGCTCGGCCTGCGCGCGTCCGACACGATGCTGAAGGACGTGGTCCGCAATGAACCGCGCTTCTTCGACCCGGTGACCGGCAAGTTCGACCAGGCCCGTTTCAACGCCGTGCTGGCCGAAAACAAGCTGACGCCCCCGCAGTTCGACAAGGTCGTCAGCGACGGCATGCGGCGCAATCAGTTCGTCGCCGCGGCGGGGGCCGGCCTGCAGGCCCCCCGCGCCTATTCGGCCGTCGGCGGCCTGTTCGCTCTCGAGCAGCGCGACCTGGCCTATTTCGTCGTCACGCCCGCCAGCGTCGGCCCGGCCCCCCAGCCGACCGAGGCGGAGATCGCCGCCTTCATCAAGCAGAACGCCGCCCAGCTGACCCTGCCGGAATTCCGCGCCTTCACCGTGGTGCGCTTCACCGCCAAGGATTTCGAGACGGCCGTCGCGGTCAGCGAAGCCGATGTGCAGAAGCAGTTCGACTTCATGAAGGACAGCCTGTCCAAGCCCGAGCTGCGGACGGTGGTGCAGATTCCGGCCAAGGACGCCGGCCAGGCCGCCGCCATCGCCGCGCGCCTTCAGAAGGGCGAGGCTCCCGACGCGGTGGCCAAGGCTTACGGCGTGACGGCCGTCGATTACGCCGACAAGCCCCGCTCGTCGTTCTTCGATCCGGCCATCGCCACGGCCGCCTTTTCCCTGCCCCAGGGCGGCGTCAGCAGCCCGGTGAAGGGCCAGTTCGGCCTGGCGGTGGTCAAGGTGACCGCCATCACGCCGGGCGTGACGGCCACGCTGGCCGAGCACCGCGCCGAGATCGAGGCCAAGATCCGCGGCGACCTCGCCGGGGCGAAGATCTCCGACCTGTCGAAGGCCTACGAGGACGCGCACGAGGCCGGCGCCACCCTGCCCGAGGCGGCCCGCAAAGCCGGCGCCCCCACCAGCGTCCAGGCGCCGGTGACGGCCGACGGCCGCGGCATGGACGGCAAGCCCGTCCCCGGCATCTCGCCACTGATCCTCAAGGCGGTGTTCGAACTGCCCCAGGGCGGCGAGAGCGACATCCAGGAGGCCGGCGAGGGCGAATACTTCGCCGTGCGGGTTGATCGCATCGTGCCGCCGGCCATGCCGCCGATGGCGACGATCCGGCCGGAGCTGGTCCGGACCATGATCCTCAAGCGCCAGGCCGACCGCATGAAGGCCCGCGCCGAGGACCTGTCCGCCCGCGTCCGCAAGGGCGAGTCGATCGAGGCGGTGGCCGCCTCGTCCGGCGCGACCGTGGTGCGCGTCAACGCGATCAGCCGCGCCACGCTCCAGGCCCATCAGGCGCTTGGCCGCGAACTGGTCGGCGGCGCCCTCGGATCGAAGAAGGGCGCGCCATTCACCGCCAGTGCGCCGAACTTCAGCGTCGCCGTGGCCGTGGTCACCGCGATCCGCGCCGGCGAGCCGCAGCAGGTCGCCCAGGCCACCGAACAGGCCCGCGCCCAGTTCACCCAGGAGCTGTTCGGCGACATCGGCGACTCGGCCAGCCGCTACGCCCGCACCCGGCTGAAGGCGAAGACCGATCTCATCCGCGCCCGCATCGCCATCGGCGTCGATCCGGCGGTGGCCGCCAAGGGCCAGGGCGAGGCGGCGCCGGCAGGCAAGGGCCAGTGACGACCGAGCCGTCGCTCGACAGCTTCAGGGCGGCCTGGGAGGCGGGACGGCCTCAGGTCGTCTTTCGGCGGCTGATCGATGATCTGGAGACTCCGGTCTCGGCCTATCTGAAGATCGCCCGCGACCGGCCCTACGCCTTCCTGTTCGAGTCGGTCGAGGGCGGCGCCTGGCGCGGCCGCTATTCGATCGTGGCGATGAAGCCTGACCTGGTCTGGCGCTGCCGCGGCGACGCCGCCGAGGTCGCCGAGGGCGAGGCCATCGCCGAGGGCCGTTTCACGCCGCAGCCCGGCGGGGCGCTGGACAGCCTGCGCGACCTGGTCGCCCGCTCGCGCATCGACCTGCCGGCCGGCCTGCCGCCGCCCGCCGCCGGGGTCTATGGGGCGATCGGCTATGACATGGTCCGGCTGGTCGAGAAGCTGCCGGACATCAATCCGGACCCGCTCGATCTGCCCGACGCGGTGATGATCCGCCCCTCGATCGTGGCGGTGTTCGACGCCATCGCCCAGGAGATCGTGCTGGTCACCCCGGCCCGGCCCGCGAAGGGCGTCGGCGCTGAAACCGCGTACGCCGAGGCCAACGCCCGGCTGGACGCGGTGATGGCCGACCTGCGCCTGCCCCTGCCCGCGCCCGCCACGGACGGCGCGCCCGGCCCGGACCTGTTCGAGACCAGGGTCAGCCGCGCCGCCTATGCCGACATCGTCGAGAAGGCCAAGGACTACATCCGCGCCGGCGACATCTTCCAGGTGGTGCCCAGCCACCGGTTCCGCGCGCCGTTCACGCGCGCGCCGTTCGCCCTGTACCGCTCGCTGCGGCGGACCAATCCCTCGCCGTTCCTGTTCTACCTGAACTTCGGACCGTTCCAGCTGGTCGGCTCCAGCCCCGAGATCCTCGTGCGGCTGCGCGACGGCAAGATCACCATCCGGCCGATCGCTGGCACCCGGCCGCGCGGGACGACCCCCGAGCAGGACGCGGCGCTCGAGGCCGAACTGCTGGCCGATCCCAAGGAACGGGCCGAGCACCTGATGCTGCTGGACCTGGGCCGCAACGACGTGGGCCGCGTCGCCCGCCTGCGCGAGCCTGGCCGCAATGAACCGGCGAAGGCCCAGCGCGGCCCGGCCGTGCGGGTCACGCAGAGCTTCATCATCGAGCGCTACAGCCACGTGATGCACATCGTCTCCAACGTCGAGGGCGACGCCCCCGACGGCCTGGACCCGGTCGATGTGCTGATGGCCGCCCTGCCCGCCGGCACCCTGTCGGGCGCGCCCAAGGTGCGGGCGATGGAGATCATCGACGAGCTGGAGATCGAAAAGCGCGGCCTCGGCTACGCCGGCGCGGTCGGCTATTTCGGCGCCGACGGCTCGGTGGACACCTGCATCGTCCTGCGCACGGCCCTGGTTAAGGACGGGACGATGTACGTCCAGGCCGGCGGCGGCGTGGTCGCCGACAGCGACCCGGACGCCGAGTATGACGAGACCATCCACAAGTCGAACGCCCTGCGCCGGGCTGCGGCGGAGGCGTGGCGGTTCGGATAACTGTCCCTCTCCCATCGGGAGAGGGAGGGGCCCATGCGGAGCATGGGAGGGTGAGGGGTTACGCCTTCACCCGAGACGCACCGTAATCCCTCAACCTCCCACCCTGCTTCGCCTATGGCTTCGCAGGGCGGGCCCCTCCTTCTCCCTCCGGGAGAAGGATTTCTGGACTGGACGGCTCCAGCGCCAGCTTGCTCGTGGTCACGGGCGGGGCCATGACCATCGCCACCGCGAACCCGAGCGCCGCGATGGCCGCGAACAGGGCCGCGCCAAGCGCGCCCAGCAGGTTCTCGCGCTTGAGCGGCGGCTTGAGCAGCGCCCTGGCGTAGGCCAGGGCCTCGCGGTCGAGAACGGAATCGGTGGTCGCCATGGGCGGAGGATGGAGCGCGGTTGAGCGGTAGGCAAATTGCCGTCCCCTTTCCCGTCATCGTCGGACTTGTTCCGACGACCCAAGGCCTGACCGTGGACGGGGGCGAGCTGTCAGTGCCGCGCGACAGCCCCCCGCACCGAGTGCATGGGTCGTCGGAACAAGTCCGACGATGACAGAAGTTTGGGGTGGCGCCTGGATTGGGACGATGACGGACTGGGGGAATGGCACTACAACAACAGGGCCATGATCCTCGTCATCGATAACTACGACAGCTTTACCTACAACCTCGTCCACTACCTGAACGAGCTGGGGGCGGAGACGGTCGTGCACCGCAACGACGCCCTGACGGTGCAGGAGGCGCTGGGCATGAAGCCCGAGGCGGTGCTGCTGTCGCCGGGGCCGTGCGCGCCGGACCAGGCGGGGATCTGCCTGCCGCTGCTGCGCGGCGCGCCGGAGGATCTGCCGATCCTGGGTGTCTGTCTCGGCCACCAGGCCATCGGCCAGGCCTATGGCGGCGAGGTGGTGCGGGCCAAGGCGATCATGCACGGCAAGACCAGCCCGATCCATCACACGGACAAGGGCCTGTTCAAGGGCATGCCCAACCCGTTCACGGCCGCGCGCTACCACAGCCTGTCGGTGCCCAGGGACAGCCTGCCCGACGTGCTGGAGGTCACCGCCTGGACCGACGACGGCGAGATCATGGGCTTCCAGCACAGGACCCGGCCGGTGTTCGGCGTGCAGTTCCACCCCGAATCCATCGCCACCGAGGGCGGCCACCATCTGCTGGCCAACTTCCTCGACCTGGCCGGCGTGAAGCGCGTCGAGACGGCCTGAGCGACGTGTCCGACGCCTTCAAGCCCCTGCTGAGCCGTCTGGCCGACGGCGCGACCCTGTCGGAAGCCGACGCGGAGACCTTCTTCAGCGCCTGCCTGCGCGGCGAGCCGACCCCGGCCCAGGTGGCCGCGGCGGTCACGGCCATCCGTCTGCGCGGCGAGACGGTCGGCGAGATCGTCGCCTGCGCCCGCGCCATGCGCCGGGCGGCGGTGTCGCTGGATCTGCCTTACGAGACGATCGACGTCTGCGGCACAGGCGGCGACGGGCTGCACACGCTGAACATCTCCACCGCCGTGGGCTTCGTCGCCGCCGGCGGCGGGCTCAAGGTGGCCAAGCACGGCAACCGGGCCATCACCAGCAAGTCCGGCACCGCCGACGTGCTGGCCGCGCTGGGCGTCAACATCGATCCGGGCCTGGACAAACAGCGCGCCGCGCTCGACCAGGCCGGCATCTGCTTCCTGTTTGCCCAGGCCCATCACGGGGCGATGAAGCACGTCTCGCCGATCCGCCAGCAGCTCGGATTCCGCACGATTTTCAATCTGTTGGGGCCGTTGACTAATCCGGCCGGCGCGCGACGGCAGGTGGTCGGGGTCTCGGCCCCGCGCTTCGTCGAGCCGATCGCCCAGGCGCTGGGCGCGCTGGGCGCCGTGCGGGCGTGGTCGGTGCATGGCCAGGGCATGGACGAGCTGACCACGACCGGCGAGACCGAGGTCGCCGAATGGCGCGACGGTGGCGTTCGACTGTTCACGATTACGCCGGAAGCCGTTGGATTACCTCGGGGATCTCTGTCGGACCTCACGGGCGGAGACCCGGCGTTCAACGCCGCCGCCCTGCGCGACCTGTTGAACGGCAAGGCCGGCGCCTATCGCGACATCGTGCTGCTGAACACCGCCGCCGCCTTCCTGGTGGCCGACCGGGTCGAGACCCTGCGCGAGGGCGTCGAGCTGGCCGGGGCGGTCATCGATGACGGGCGGGCGCTGAAGGCGCTCGAGACCCTGATCGCGGTGACGGCGTGACCGACATTCTGGCGAAGATCGCCGCCTACAAGCGGGATGAGGTGGCCGGGCGCAAGGCCGCGCGACCGCTGGCCGAGGTCGAGGCCGCCGCGCTGGCGGCGAGCCCGCCGCGCGGCTTCAAGGCGGCCCTGGAGCGCCACCACGCCCCCGGCCGGCTAGCGCTCATCGCCGAGATCAAGAAGGCCAGCCCCTCGAAAGGCCTGATCCGCGCCGATTTCGATCCGCCGGCGCTGGCCAGGGCCTACGAGGCCGGCGGCGCGGCCTGCCTGTCGGTGCTGACCGATGGCCCGAGCTTCCAGGGCGCGGACAGCTATCTGGTGGCGGCCCGGGCAGCCGTCGCCCTGCCCTGCATCCGCAAGGACTTCCTCGTCGATCCATGGCAGGTCGCCGAGAGCCGCGCGTTGGGCGCAGACGCCGTCCTGGTCATCCTGGCGATGATCGACGACGTCCTGGCCGCCGAACTGATGGCGCAGGCCGCGCGCTTCGGCATGGACGCCCTGGTGGAAGTGCACGACGCGGCCGAGATGGACCGCGCCGGCGCGCTCGGCGCGACGCTGGTCGGCGTGAACAACCGCGACCTGCGCTCCTTCACCGTCGATCTGGCGATCACCGAACGGCTCGCCGCCCGCGCACCGAAGGACGCGCTGCTGGTCACCGAGAGCGGCGTCTTCACCGCCGCCGACGCGGCCCGACTCGAGGCGTCGGGCGCCAAGGCCATGCTGGTTGGCGAAAGCCTGATGCGGCAGGCCGACGTCGAGGCGGCGACGCGGACGCTGCTGGCGGCGAGCTAACCCCTGCTCCCTCTCAATTCGTCATGGCCCGACTTGTTCGGGCCACCCATGAACACGGCTGATCGGCGCATTGCGCCAAGAGCTCAGCGCATGATCCCCACGCCCTTTGTGCCTGGGTGGCCCGAACAAGTCGGGCCATGACGGTTCAGGAGCGAGCGGGACGATACGAGGGCTCGCACGGTCGCAATCCGCCTCCCCGGGGCGAACCGCAAACGCCCGTGTTCCTTGGCCTTTTCCGCACGCTTCAGCCGTTAACTTGACAGAAACCAAGAACGCCTAGAGAACATCGACAGTTGTTAGCGGTTTGTTCCGCGACAGATTCGTTGGCGAGGCTAGGCGATGCTCACCCGCAAGCAGCACGAACTGCTGATGTTCATCCACGAGCGGATCAAGGAGACCGGCGTCTCCCCCTCGTTCGACGAGATGAAGGAGGCGCTCGATCTGGCGTCCAAGTCGGGCATTCACCGGCTGATCACGGCGCTGGAGGAGCGCGGGTTCCTGCGCCGCCTGCCGCACCGGGCCCGGGCGCTGGAGGTGACCAAGCTGCCGCAACAGGCGACGACCTCTGCGCCGTCCGGCGGACGCCAGGCGTTCAGGCCGCAGGTGGTGCCCGGCGACAAGCTGGCCCCGTCCCCCGCCTCCATCGCCAACGACGTGCGCGAGATCCCGCTGCTCGGCCGCATCGCCGCCGGCTCGCCGATCGAGGCGCTGCAGGTTGAACGCGACAGGATGCTGGTCTCCGAAAGCATGCTGGGCGCCGGCGAACATTATGTGCTCGAGGTGCAGGGCGACTCGATGATCGAGGCCGGCATTCTCGACGGCGACTTCGTGCTGATCCGCAAGACCGACACCGCCCACAGCGGCGAGATCGTCGTGGCCCTGATCCAGGGCGAGGAGGCCACCCTCAAACGCCTGCGCCGCAAGGGTGGCAGCATCGCGCTGGAAGCGGCCAACCCGAAATACCAGACGCGGGTCTATGGCCCTGACCAGATCGAGGTCCAGGGCAAGCTGGTCGGACTGATCCGCAAGTATCACTGATCCGCCGACCGTTCGGCCGTCATCCTCGCGCTTGTCGCGAGGACCCATGCACACGAGGTTTCATAAGGAGGCGCGGCTCGGGTCGCGCCCCTATTTCATGCCTGAGCGGTCGTGGATCGCCCGGACAGGCCGGGCCATGACGGCGTTGAGGAGGATCTAGGGTCCCGTCCACGGCCGCCGCCCGCGCACATCGTTCGCCCACCGCACCCGCCAGCCGTCCCGCGTCAGCCAGAGCTCGGCCGCCCCGCCGGCCGCGAAGTCGTCGGCCATCAGCAGGAACGCGCCCTCGCAGCCGCGCCACGGTGCTCGCGAGCGCAGGACGACCAGCCGGCCTGGCGCGCAAAGCTCTTCGAATTCAGACTGTTTCGGCGACTTCTTGCCAGCCCACAACGCCACGTCGGGCCGACCTCGCGGCAGGCAGGCGAAGCGGTCGCAGGCGAACAGGGCGTCGCGCGCGGCCTCTGGATCGTCGCCGATGATCAGGCCGCGCCGGCGCGTCCACAGGTCGGCCGCGAAGCGTCGGGCGTCGGGCCGCAGCAGCACCGCCTCGCGGTCCAGGCGCACGGCCACGGCCGCCCCGTCCGAGGCGATCCACGCGTCGGGCGGCGCGGGCCGCGGCCAGACCAGCACCGCGGCCGCCAGCGGCGCGCCCAGCCAGCGCAGCCGGCCCCTCCACAGGCACAGCAGCATCACGCCGAGGAAGGCGACGGGCAGGGCCGCCGCCGGGCCGCTGGCGACGGTGATCTGGGCGCCGCGCTGTTCGGCGGTGACGTGCGCCACCCCGGTCATGGCGTCGATCCCCTGCCCCGCCACCCACAGGAACGGCCCGCCCAGGCCCAGCGGCTCCAGCGCCGCGCCCAGCGCCAGGAACGGCATGATGACGAAACTGGACAGCGGCGAGACGACCAGATTGGCGATCAGGCCATAGCTGGCCATGCGGTTGAAGTGGTGCATGGCGAAGGGGCCGGTCGCGAGGCCGGCGACGAAACTGGCCGCCACCGCCGCCAACAGCCACAGGCTCGCCGCCTGGGGCAGGCGGATCCACCAGGGCGCGTCGATCTCCTTCACCGACCGGGGCCAGGCCTCCGCCAGGGCCACGAGGGCCGTGGTTGCGGCGAACGACATCTGGAACCCCGGCGCCACGGCGGCTTCCGGCTGCAGGGCCAGGATGATCAGGGCGGCCACGGCCAGGGTGCGCAGGCTGATCGCCTGCCGGTCGGCGAGGATGGCGAAAAAGGCCACGGCCGCGGTGATCGCCGCCCGCTCGGCCGGCGGCGGGGCGCCCGACACCACCAGATAGACCCCGACGGCGGTCAGTCCGGCCCCGGCGGCGATCTTCTTGCCCGGGACCCGCAGGGTCAGCCACGGCCAGAGCGCGATCAGCAGCCGCGTCGCGGCGAACACGAAGCCGCCGACGATGGCCATGTGCAGGCCGGAAATCGAGATGATGTGCGCCAGGCCCGAGGCGCGCATGTCGCTGGTCTGCCGCGGCGGGATCCAGGCCTCGTGGCCGGTGACCATGGCCGCGGCGATGCCGCCGCTGCGCTCGCCCATGCGCGCCACGATCCGGCCGGCCAGCCGCCAGCGGGCGGCGTTGATCGCCATGGCCAGCCGCAGCCGCCAGGGGGGCGCCGGCAGGACCGCCCGGCGCGGCTCGCCCAGGGCGAAGCCGACGCCGCCGACCCGGTCGAACCAGGCGTCACGGGCGAAATCGTAGGCCCCGGGACTGGCCGGCGACGGTGGCGGCCCGATCATCGCCCGCAGGCGGATCGCCGAGCCTGGCGGCGGGGGCGAAAGGCCGTCCCGCAGCGTGATGCGCAGCCGCACCGGCGTCTGACCGGGCGCCAGGCCCGAGACGGCGACCGGCGCGACCAGCACGCGCATGCCGCCGGCCCCGGGACTGGGCACATCGACGACCCAGCCCTCGATCATACGCGGCGCATCGGCGGTCGCCGCGATCGGGGCGGCCACGCGGTCGGACCGGGCCTTGGCGGCCAGGAACCCGGCCGCGCCAAAGGCCAGCAGGGTGGCGGCGACCACCGCCGGCCCGGCCCGCCACCGGCGCTTCAGCCGCCATGTCGCGGCGAGGGCCGCCACCGCGAGCGCCGCGACGAGCCACAGCGGCGGCTCGACCCGCAAGGTCATGTAGCCGGCCGCGCCAAGCCCGAAGGCCACGGGCGACCAGAGGGTCCAGCGTCCCGCCTGGGCGGTGAATTCCGCCCGGATGTCGGCAAGGCTATGTGCGGCGCGAGCGACCATGCTAAGAGGCGCGCCCAGCTTCCCAGGCCCCATCGAGATGTCCGACTCCAGGCCCGTCGTCACCCGTATCGCCCCCTCGCCGACCGGCTCCATGCACATCGGCACGGCCCGCACCGCCCTGTTCAACTACCTATACGCGAAACACACGGGCGGTCGCTTCCTTTTGCGCGTGGAGGACACCGACCGCGAGCGGTCGACCGAGGCCGCCGTGCAGGTGATCTTCGACGGCCTGGCCTGGCTGGGCCTGCCGTTCGACGGCGAGCCGGTGTTCCAGTTCGCCCGCGCCGAGCGGCACCGCGCCGTGGTTCTGGAAATGCTCGAGGCCGGCAAGGCCTATCGCTGCTGGCTGTCTGGCGACGAACTGACGGCCGCCCGCGACAAGGCGCACGCCGCCGGGCACGCCCTGCGCTCGCCCTGGCGCGACCAGGATCCGGGCCCGGCCGATCTGGCCCGGCCACACGCCATCCGCTTTCGCGGCCCGCTGAACGGCGACACGGTGGTGCACGATCTGGTGCAGGGCCAGGTGACCTTCCGCAACCGCGACCTGGACGATCTGATCCTGCTCCGCTCCGACGGCGCGCCGACCTACAACCTCGCCGTGGTCGTCGATGACCACGACATGGAGGTCACCCACATCATCCGGGGCGACGACCACCTGAACAACGCCGCCCGCCAGAGCCTGCTTTACCAGGCCATGGGCTGGGAGGTTCCGGCCTTCGCCCACATCCCGCTGATCCACGGCGAGGACGGGGCCAAGCTCAGCAAGCGGCATGGGGCCACGGCGGTGACCGACTTCGCCGCGCTCGGCTACCTGCCCGAGGCGATGCGCAACTACCTCGCCCGACTCGGCTGGAGTCATGGCGACGACGAGCTGTTCAGCGACGAGCAGGCCATCGCCTGGTTCGACATCGCCGACGCCAACAAGGGCGCCTCGCGGCTCGACTGGGACAAGCTGAACTTCGTCAACGCCCACTATATCCGTCTGGCCGACGACGCCCGGCTGCTGGCGCTGGTCGCCGAGGTGTTCGCCGCCCGCGGCGAGGCCCTGGACGACGCCCGCAAGGCGCACGCCCTGCGCGCCATTCCGCTGGTCAAGGAACGGGCCAAAACCATCGTCGAGCTGGCCGACCAGCTGGCCTTCCTCTACCGCGCCAGGCCCCTCGTCCTCGACGACAAGGCCCGTGGCCAGCTGACCGACGAGGTCCGCGCCCGCCTGCTACGCCTCCAGACGCAACTGGCGGCGGCCAACGACTGGGGCGCCGAGGCGATGGAGGCCCTGCTCAAGGCGTTCGCCGAATCGGAACGCGTCGGCTTTGGCAAATTCGCCCCGGCCCTGCGCGCCATCCTGACCGGTGGAATGGCGTCGCCGGACCTTGGACGCACGCTTTCGGCGCTGGGTCGCGAGGAGAGTCTGGCGCGGCTCGACGACGTGCTTTCGCCTGTCGCGTGAACCGCTATAACGGCCCCGAACGCCCGTTCGGGCCCGTGTGTGTTTTCAAGGGAGTTTGACGCATGACCGACAAGGCGATGCTGACGATCGGCGACAAGAGCTTCGAGCTGCCGATCCTGAAGGGCTCGACGGGCCCCGACGTGGTCGACGTGCGCAAGTGGTACGCCGACTCCGACACCTTCACCTTCGACCCCGGCTTCACCTCGACCGCGTCCTGCGAGAGCAAGATCACCTTCATCGACGGCGACGCCGGCGTCCTGCTGCATCGCGGCTATCCGATCGACCAGCTGGCCGAGAAATCGAGCTTTCTGGAGGTTTGCTACCTGCTGCTGAACGGCGAGCTGCCGACGGCGGACCAGTTCAGCACTTTCGAGCACAACATCACCTACCACACGATGTTGAACGCCCAGTTCGACCGCTTCTTCGAGGGCTTCCGGCGCGACGCCCACCCGATGGCGGTGATGACCGGCGCGGTCGGCGCCCTGTCGGCCTTCTACGCCGACAGCATGAACGTCGATGACGCCCGCGAACGCGAGATCAGCGCCAACCGCCTGATCGCCAAGATGCCGACCATCGCGGCCCGCGCGTTCAAATACACCATCGGCCAGCCGTTCGTGTCGCCGCGCAACGAGCTCAGCTATTCGGAAAACTTCCTGCGCATGTGCTTCGCCGTGCCGGCCGAGGACTGGGTTCCCAATCCGATCCTGACCCGCGCGATGGACCGGATCTTCATCCTGCACGCCGACCACGAGCAGAACGCCTCGACCTCGACGGTGCGGCTGGCCGGCTCGTCGGGCGCCCATCCGTTCGCCTGCATCGCCGCCGGCATCGCCTGCCTGTGGGGCCCGTCGCACGGTGGCGCGAACCAGGAAGCGCTGGAGATGCTGGAGACCATCGGCACGGTCGACAAGATCCCCGAGTTCATCCAGGGCGTGAAGGACCGCAAGTACAAGCTGATGGGCTTCGGCCACCGCGTGTACAAGAACTTCGACCCCCGGGCGAAGGTCATGCAGAAGACCTGCCACGAGGTGCTCAAGGAGCTGGGCGTCAACGACCCGCTGCTCGAAGTGGCCATGGAGCTGGAAAAGATCGCGCTCAGCGATCCCTACTTCATCGAGCGCAAGCTCTATCCGAACATCGACTTCTATTCCGGCATCACCCTGCGGGCGATGGGCTTCCCGACCAACATGTTCACCGTGCTGTTCGCGCTGGCCCGCACCGTCGGCTGGATCAGCCAGTGGAAGGAAATGTTCGAGGATCCCGGCCGCAAGATCGGCCGCCCCCGCCAGCTCTACACAGGCGCCATGCAGCGCGACTACGCGCCGATCGACAAGCGGGGTTAAGCGCAGGGACATGCACTTCAGTGCGTGTCCCTCGTTTGCCGGTTAGCAGGGGACACGCACTGAAGTGCATGTCCCCGCTCTCTACGCCACCTGTCCCGCCGCCCAGCCGCTCGACCAGGCCCACTGGAAATTGTAGCCGCCGAGCCAGCCGGTCACATCGACGCATTCGCCGATGAAATAGAGGCCCGGAACGGCGTTGGCGGCCATGGTCGTGGAACTGAGGTCGCGCGTGTCGATGCCGCCCAGCGTGACCTCGGCCGTGCGGTAGCCTTCCGAACCGACCGGCTTGACCCGCCAGTGGTTGACCGCCGCGTCCAGCGCCCGCAGCACGGCGTCCGGCGTGTCGGCCAGGTTGCCGCGCGCACCGGCCTCCTCGGCCAGCTTCCGGGCCAGCCGGTCGGGCAGAAAGGCCCCGAGAGCCGTGTGCACGGCCTGGCGCGGGTTCGAGGCCTTGGCGGCCTTGAGGGCCGCAAAGATGTCGATGCCGGGGGCCATGGAGACCGCGATCTCCTGTCCCTCGCGCCAGTAGGACGAGATCTGCAGGATCGACGGCCCGCTGAGGCCGCGATGAGTGAACAGCATGGCCTCGGCGAATTTCGTCCTGTCGCAACCGACCACCGCGTCGACAGCGACGCCGGACAGGTCCTTCCAGCACTCCAGCAGGCCGATCTCGAAGGTCAGCGGCACGAGGGCCGGCCGGGTCTCGATGACATTCAGGCCGAACTGCCGGGCGATGTCATAGGCCCAGCCCGTGGCCCCCATCTTCGGGATCGACTTGCCGCCCGTGGCGACGACCAGCGCCGCGCAGCCGACGCGGGCGCCGTCCGACAGCGTCAGGGCGAACCCCTCCCCGTCCCGCTCGACGCGCTCGACGCCGGTCGATAGGCGCAGCTCGACACCGGCCTGCGCCATCTGGTCGGTCAACATTCTGACGATCTGAACGGCCGAGCCGTCGCAGAACAGCTGGCCCAGCGTCTTCTCATGCCAGGCGATGCCGCGCGCATCGACGGCGGCGATGAAGTCCTTCGGCGTGTAGCGCCGCAGGGCCGACAGGCAGAAACGCGGATTTTGCGACAGGAAGGCCTGCGGCCCGGTATGCAGGTTGGTGAAGTTGCAGCGACCACCACCGGAGATGCGGATCTTCTCACCGGGCGCCTTGGCGTGATCGATCACCAGCACCGACCGGCCGCGTCGCCCCGCCTCAATGGCGCACATCATGCCGGCCGCGCCGACGCCGACGACGATGACGTCAACGGCCGGCATCAGCGCGCCTTTTCGGCGACGATCCCGAGCACCGCGTCCGCCGCCTTCTCCGACGGATCCGGCCCGCCCTTGCCCATCAACTCGAGCGCCGCGTTCTGGGCGGCGATCTGGCGCGCGCGCAGGGCCGGGTCGTCGAGGCGTTCGGCGACGGCCTTGGCCAGATTGTCCGGCGTGCACTCGGCCTGCAGGAACTCGGGCGCGACGAAGGCCTTGGCCGCGATGTTGAACATCGTCACCCAGGGCGATTTGAAGATCAGCTTGAGGATGGCGTATGTCGCCGCGCCGATGCGGTAGGCGACCACCATCGGCGTCCCGGCCAGGGCCAGCTCGGTGGTCACCGTGCCGCTGCAGGCCAGGGCGACCGTGCCGGCGACGAAGGCGTCGTCCTTCAGGGCCTCGTCCTCGATGACATGGGCGCGGAATGGCCAGCCGGCGACGCGCGCCTTGACCGTATCGGCGACCGTGCCGGCCACCGGCACGACCACATGCAGGTCCGGGCGATCGGCCTTGAGCCGTTTCACGGCCTCCTCGAATACCGGCATGACCAGTTTGATCTCCGCCGGCCGGCTGCCTGGCAGGACCAGCAGGATGGGCTCGCCGGGCGCCGCGCCGATGGCCTCGCGCAGGCGGGCGGGGTCGGCCTTTGAAAAGTCCTTCGCCAGCGCCGGATTGCCCACGAAGGTCGTGGCCAGCCCCTCTCGCTCGAACCAGGGGGCGTCGAAGCTGTGGATCGACAGCAGATGATCGACCGACGCGGCCAGGGTCTTTGCCCGCCCCGGCCGCGTCGCCCAGACCTGCGGCCCGACGTATTTGACCAGCGGCAGATCCGGCCGACGCCGGCGCAGGGCGTTGGCGACCCGCAGGGTGAAGCCCCAGGAGTCGATCAGCACCGCCACGTCGGGCTGCTCGCGATCCGCCAGCGCCGCCGTGTCGGCCACCCGGCGCATGATGCGGGGATAGGCGGGAAGGGCCTCGAACAGGCCCAGGATCGACAGATCGGCGATGTCGAAGGGGCTGTCGACGCCCTCGGCGGCCATGCGTCCCCCGCCGACGCCCACGAACCGCACGCCGTCGCCCAGCCGGGCCTTCAACGCCCGGGCCAGGCCCGCTCCCAGCGCGTCACCCGAGGCCTCGGCGGCCACCAGCATGACGGTCAGGGGCCGGGTCATTCGTCCTTCGCCTCGACGCCGAGGATGAACAGGCCCAGGTCGTCGGCCATGGCCGCGGTCTCCTCGCGATCGACCACCAGCAGGCGCCCCGCCTCCCCGACGATGCCGGCCAGACCCGCCTGGGCCGCCGCGCGCACCGTGGCCACGCCGATGGTCGGCATGTCGATGTCGGTCGACTGGATCGGCTTGGGCGCCTTGGCCAGCACGCCGCGGGCGCCGCCCGGCGCGCCGCGGATCGCCTCGGGCAGCTCGCGCACCCGGCGCAGCATGGCGTCGGTGCCCTCCTGAGCCTCGACGGCCAGCACCAGACCGTCGCAGACCACCGCGCCCTGGCCGATATCGAGCCGGCCGATGGCGCGGGCCGCGACCAGCGCGCGCTGGATGTCCTCGCCATGGCGCTCGCCCGGCGACACCGCGCCCAGGCGGCCAAGCGGCAAGGTCATCGACTGGGCCGCCTCGTGGGCGCCCTCGATGGCGAAGCCTTCCTTGCGGAACTCATCGAGCACCGCGCGCAGCAGGCCGTCGTCGCCCTTGCGGGCCGCGGCGACGATCGATGGCAGCGCCGCCATGCCGCGCAGGTCGGGCTTGAGCTTGCCGAAATCGGGCCGCGCCACCGTGCCGGCGAAGCAGACGGCTTCGCAATGTTCCTGGCGCAAGACCTTGAACACCTTGCCCAGTTCGCCCAGGCCGAGATCGGCCGAGGGGTGGCCCGTGGTGCCCTCGTCGGCGAAGCCGCGCAGGCGCACGACGAAGTACGGTCGGCCGGTGCGCCGGCAGCGGTCGGCGATTTCCGCCGGCAGGCCCCCGCCGCCAGCGACGATCCCGAGCTTCTTCACGCTCAGACCTCGCGCTCGGGCAGGCATAGCGGGCGGTTCGCGTCGTCGCGGATGAAGGCGACGATTTCCATGATTTCGGGCATTCCGGCGTAGGTCTCGGCGACGTCGTCGAGCCGCTCCTGGAACGTCCCCTCGTCGGCGAACAGCAGGCGGTAGGCCGCGCGCAGGGCGGCGATCTGTTCACGGGTGAAGTTGCGACGCTTCAGCCCGATCAGGTTCAGCCCCTCGAGATGGGCGTGGTTGCCCCAGACCGAGCCGTAGGGGATCACGTCCTTGGTCACGATGCCGCCGCCGCCGACGAAGGCGTAGCGGCCGACGCGGGTGAACTGGTGGATCGCGGCCAGACCGCCGAGGAAGACGAAGTCGCTGACCGTCACATGGCCGCCGACGGCGACGCTGGGGGCCATGATCACCTTGTCGCCGATGATGCAGTCGTGGCCGACATGGACGCTGACCATGAACAGCCCGTCCGAGCCGATGGTCGTCACGCCGCGGCCGCTGGCGGTGCCCGCATGCACGGTGACATGCTCGCGGAACACATTGCGCGGGCCGACCAGCACGCGGGTCGGCTCGCCCCGGTGGGCCGAATGCTGCGGCGGGCCGCCCAGGCAGGCGAACGGATGCAGGACGCAGTCCTCGCCGACCTCGGTCACGCCCTCGACAATGGCATGAGACAGCAGCTTGACGCCCCTGCCGAGCGTGGCGCCGGGACCGACCAGGCAATAGGGGCCGATTTCGACGCTGGAATCGACACGGGCGGCCTTATCGACGATGGCCGTGGGATGGATTTTCGTCACTGGGGGTTATCCGCCTTCATGGCCGCGAATTCGCATTCCGCCGCCAGCCTGCCGTTAACCATCGCCTTGCCGGTGAACTTGACCACCGGCGCGCGGATGCGCACGACCTCGACATGCAGCTTCAGCACGTCGCCCGGCCGGACCGGCAGGCGGAACCGCGCGCCATCGACGGACATGAAGAAGATCGTCGATTTTTCCATATCGACGTCCCAGGTCTTGGACATCAGCAGGGCCCCGACCTGGGCCAGGGCCTCGACCACCAGCACGCCCGGCATCACCGGGTTGCCCGGGAAGTGGCCGGGGAAGAACGGCTCGTTGACCGTCACGCACTTGATCCCGACCAGCGACTCGCCGGCCCGGTAGTCTTCCGCGCGATCGACCAGCAGAAACGGATAGCGGTGCGGCAGGCGCGCCAGGACCTCGGTGATCTCAATCGTCGGCAGCGCCGTCTCGCCGTCACTCATGGCCGGTCCTTTTCTTTTCGCGGGCCATGCGCGACAGCAGAGCTGTCTCGCGCAGCCAGTTCCTGATCGGCTGGGCGGGTATCCCGCCCCAGGTCTCGCCGGACGGAACGTCGCGGAAGACGCCGGCGCCGGCCGCGATCTGGACGCCGTCGCCGATGGTCACATGATCGGCGACGCCGGTTCGCCCGCCGAAGGCGCAGCCGTCGCCGATCGTCACGCTGCCCGAAATGCCGGAATAGGCCGCCATGACACAGTTGCGACCGACCCGCACGTTGTGGGCGATGTGCACCTGGTTGTCGAGTTTCGTATTCTCGCCGATCACCGTGTCATCCCAGGCGCCGCGATCGACGCAGCTGTTGGCGCCGATGGTCACGCCGTCCTGCAGGATCGCCCGGCCCAGCTGCGGCACGTCGATGACGCCCTCGCCGCCCGCCGTGGCGCCAAAACCGGCCTCGCCGATGCGGGCGCCGGCGTAGATGCGCACCCGGTCTCCCAGCAGGGCGAAGCCGATCGACGCGTTGGGACCGATCTCGCAGTCCCGGCCGATGGTCACGCCGGGGCCGATCACCGCGCCCGGCGCGACGCGCGTGCCACGGCCGATCCGGACGCCGGCCGAGATGGTCACGTTGGGGGATAGCAGGACGCCATCCTCCAGCGCCGCGTCCGGGTGAACCGCCCGGTCGGCGACATCGTGGAAACGGGGGCTGTGCAGGGCGTTGGCCGCCGCGGCCCAGGCCGCCTGGGGCCTGCCCACGACAAGACCGATGCAACCGACCGGAAGGTCCCCGACATGGGCCTGGCCGACGAAACAGGCGCCGGCCCGCGTCGCCTTCAGGGCCGCCAGATGTCTTCGGTCGGCCAGGAACGCGACATCGGCCGATCCCGCCTTGTCGAGCGGAGCCGCGCCGGCGATCAGCGCATCCGGCATGTCCGACGGCTCCGGCCTGGCACCGGTCAGCCGAACGAGGTCCGCCACCGAAAGCGGGCCTCGGCTAAGGTAAAATCGCGGGTCTGGCATCATATCCTCGCACAGGCCCGCGATAGCGCGAGTCGGCTAGTTCGTGCGCGGCGGCGTGGCGGCGGCGCCGGCCGGCGGGGTGTCCATGCGCTCACGGTTGAAGGTGAACGACTTGATCTTGGCGTTCAGACCCGTGACCACCTGGCCGGTGATGTCCATGGCCGGGTTGCTCAGCAGGACGCCGTCGCCCAGCAAGATCGAGCAGTTGCGCGCCTGGTAGACGCTCACGGCGATCGGATCCAGCTCCTGCAGCACGCGCATCAGCGCCTTGCGCTCGGTCTGCTGGACCTCGGTCTGGCGCAGCTGTTGCTTGCGCTTGAAGGCGTTGAAGCGGACCTGGAGGTTGGCGGCGCGGGCCTCAAGGGCGTCGGTCGGGCCGGCGGCGCGAGCCGTGTCGATGGCCTTGGCTTCGTTCTTGATCGCCGTGTCCTCGGCGGTGAGTTCGGCGTTCACCTCGGTGATGATCTGCTGCATGCGGGCGGCGACGTATTTGCCGACTTCCGACCCCTGCACGGCCTGTTCGCCGTTGTAGGTGCAGACCCCGGGAAGCGCCGGACCATGCCTGACCGGCGCGGCGGGACGCGGCGGGGGCGTCTGGGCCACGGCGGCCGAAGCGAAGGCGAGAGCTGCGGCCGCGCCGGCCGCGACCGCGAAGGTCTTGTTGAATCGCATGGAGTCTAGAACCTTGTGGAGGTTGAGAAGCGGAATGTTTCCGTCTTGTCGTAGTCTTCTTTGGCCAGAATTTGGCTAAAGTCGAAACGGATGGGACCCATCGGCGAGCGCCAGAAGATCGACAGGCCGGCCGAAGCACGCAATCCAAGGTCATCCTTGATGCACGGCGTGACCGTCGTGCTTGATGTATCGCAGTCGATGATCTGGCCGAACCGGTCGCGCAGATCCGCGTCGTCGAGCAGGCCGACCGTGCCGACATCGGTGAACAGCGCGGCCTTGATGCCATACTGCTCGGGCAGGAAGGTCGGCACCGACAGCTCCAGCGAGCCGATGGCGTAGAGCTTGCCGCCGAGGGCGTCCGTGCGGCCGAACGAGGTGTCGCGCGGACCGATGCCGGCGACCTCGAAGCCGCGGAAGCTGTTGCCGCCCTTGTAGAAACGGTCGTTGATGCGGACGTCGTCGCCGCGCCAGCCGTCGATGTAGCCGAAGGTGCCGGTGGCGCTGAGGACGAAGTCCTTGTTGAAGCCGTGGTACCAGCCGCCATTCGACTCGGTCTTGAGATAGTTCACGTCGCCGCCGACGCCGGCCAGGTCCTGGTTCAGCTCGACGAAGAAGCCGCGGGTCGGCTTGAGGACATCGTTTCGGCGGTCCAGCCGGACCGTGTAGCCGACCAGCGAGGTGATGTTGGAGCCGCGCTGGGCGCAAAGGGTCGGCGAAACAAGTTCCTGACCGGGAATGCAGAAGGAATCGTCCACCACCACGTCGTCGGTGCGCAGGGTGTAGCGCAGGCCCATCGACGCGTTGGTCGTCAGCGGGAAGCCAAGGCGCAGGCCTATGCCGGTCGAGCGGGTGTCGAAGGCGGTCTGCTGGCTGAAATCGTAGCGGTAGGAATAGACATCGACGCCAGCGCGCAGGTCGCGGCCCAGAAAGCGCGGCTCGGTGAACGAGAAGTTGATCTGCTGGCGCAGCGAGCCGACCGAAATCCGCGCCTGCACGTTCTGGCCGCGGCCGCGGAAGTTCCGCTCGCTCACGCCCAGATCGAGGATGAGCTGATCGACCGAGCTGTAGCCGGCGCTGAACGACAACTCCCCGGTGGGCTGCTCCTCGACCGTCACCCGCAGGGTGGTGCGGTCGGGGACGCCGCTGGGCACCTCATCGACGGTCACTTCCTTGAAGAAGCCCAGCGCGCGGATCTGCTGCTTGGAGCGATCGACCAGCACGCGATTGTAGGCGTCGCCCTCGGAGACGTTCATCTCGCGGCGAATGACGTAGTCCAGGGTGCGGGTGTTACCGACGATATCGATACGGTCGATGTAGACGCGCGGACCTTCCTTGACCTGGAAGACCACATCGACGGTGCGGGTCTCGCGGTTGGGAATATAGCGCGGGCGGACATCGACGAAGGCGAAGCCCGCGGCGCCGGCCGCGAAGGTCAACGAATCCGTCGCCTGTTCGATCAGCTCGTCCTGGTAGACCTGGCCACCGCGGATCGGCAGCAGCTGCTGCAGCACCGTGCCGTCGAGCTTCTTCAGCTCGGTCTCGACGGTCAGCTTGCCGAACTTGTACTTCTCGCCTTCCTCGATGGTGTAGGTGACGACGAAGCCATTGCGCTCGGGCGACAGCTCGGCCACGGCCGAGATCACGCGGAAGTCGTAGTAGCCCTTGTTGCGGTAGAACTTCCGCAGCTGTTCCTTGTCGTACTCGATCCGGTCGGGATCGTAATTGTCGCTGCTCGACAGGAACTTGTACCAGTGGGACTCCTCAGTGACGATGACGTCCTGCAGGTCGCTGTCCGAGAAGGCCACGTTGCCGAGAATGTTGATGTCGAGGACCCCGCTCTTGGGGCCTTCGTTGATCTCGAAGATCAGGTCGATGCGCTTTTGCGGCAGCTCGACGACCTTGGGCGTGACGGTCACGCCAATGCGGCCGGACTTGCGGTACAGCTCGATCAGGCGCTGGACGTCGGACTGCACCTTGGAGCGGGTGAAGATGCCGCGCGGGCGGATCGTCACCTCGTCGCGCAGCTTCTCTTCCTTGAGGGCGGAGTTCCCCTCGAAGATCACGCGGTTGATGATCGGGTTTTCGACCACCCGAACGACCAGGTCGCCGTTCGGCTGCAGGTCGATCTTCACGTCGGCGAACAGGTCCGTGCGGAACAGCGTCTTCAGCGCCACGTCGATGCGCGCTGAATCGACCGTGTCGCCCGGCTGGATCGGCAGGTAGGACAGAACCGTTCCCGCCTCGATGCGTTCATTGCCCTGGACAAGGATGCGCTGCACCACCCCCGACTCGACCTGGGCATAGGCCGCGGCGGGCAGGGTTAGCGCTGTCGATCCCATAAGGATCGCCGCAAGGGTGACAATTGCGGCGCTGTGCGCACGAACATGCTTCATTTGGTCTGCCATCGGCGGTCGGCGGGTGCTCACGAGAACAGACCACCAAGGAAGTTGAACACGTTGTAGCGCTGCAGGTCGTTCCACACCGCGAACAGCATGAATCCCAACAGCAAGGCAAGACCAAGGCGATACCCGACCGCCTGGACATTTGCCGCCAGTGGCCTGCGGGCAACGGCTTCATAGGCGTAGAAGACCAGATGTCCGCCGTCCAGAACGGGGATCGGCAACAGATTCAGAAAGCCGACGCTGACCGAGAGAATCGCCGACAGCTGCAGCAGGGCGACGAAGGACCCGAACACCCCCATGGCGGCGTTGGGCGCGCCCTCGGCGCCCGCCTTGGCCACGGCGTCGGACGCGGCGGCGATGCCGATGAAGCCGCCCAGCTGGTCGGCCGGCACCTGGCCCCGCACCAGTCGGCCCAGATAGTAGAAGGTGGTGGAGAAGACCTCCCAGGTCTTCCGCGCGCCGCCGGCGACGGCCTGGATCGGGCCGTAGCGGACGCGCACCCGGTCTTCCGCCTGCTCGATGTGAGTCAGGCCCAGCACGCCGATCTTCTGGCGGGCGCCGGTGGGGTCGATGCGCTCCTTCAGGATCGGCGTGGCGACAAGCTCCAGCGCGCGGCCCGCCCGGTCGATCGTGAAGACGATCGGCACATTGGCGCGCACCACGGTGCGCTGGATGACATCCCGGAAGTCGTGGACCCGGCGGCCGTCGGCGGCCAGGATCACGTCGCCCGGCCGGAAGCCCGCCTTTTCGGCGGCGCTGCCGGGGGTCACCTCGGAGACGCGCGGCGTGCTCTGGACCTGGCCGAACGCGCCCAGCAACAGGGCGAACAGCAGGATCGCGAGGACGAAATTGGCCGTCGGGCCGGCCACGGTGATGATCGCCCGCTGCCATACCGGCTTGAAATGGAAGAATTTCCGCAGCGCGGACGGCGCGTTGTGGGCGAGGATCCTGGCCTTCATCTCGGCAAGGTCCTCCTGGTCCGGGATGCTGGCCGCGTTGTCGTCGCCCGCGAAACGGACATAGCCGCCCAGCGGAATCCAGCCGATCCGCCATTCGACGTCCCGCTTGTCGCGCCATTTGAAGATGGCCTGGCCAAAGCCGATCGAGAAGCTCTCGATCACGGTGCCAAAGGCCCGGGCCGCCCAATAGTGCCCCAGCTCATGAATCGTGACCACCAGGGTCAGCACGAACAGAAACGGCAGAATCCATGACACCAGGTCGGGCATCGGCCGGCTACTCCCTTACGGTCAGTGGAAGACTGGACGTTGTGAAACCGCTTCGGCCGCAACCCGGCGAGCGCTCGCATCGACCATCATCGCGCCCTCGAGAGCGCCGTCCCCCACGCTGGCGGCCAGATCCCCCACACCGTTCATGCGGTCGAGGGTATCGGAAACCAGCGGGGCAATATCGAGAAAGCCGATCTTGCGGTCAAGGAAAGCCGCCACGGCGATCTCGTTGGCCGCGTTCATGGCGGCCGGCGCGCCGCCGCCGGCATTGAGCGCGGCGCGGGCGATGGCGATGGCCGGGAAGCGCGCCGCGTCGGGCGCCTCAAAGGTCAGCTGGCCCATCGCCGCCAGATCGAGCTTCGGCGCCGGCCACGGCAGTCGGTCGGGCCAGGCGAAGGCGCAGGCGATCGGGCTGCGCATGTCGGGCGGGCCCAGCTGGGCCAGGGTCGATCCGTCCTCGTACTCGACCATGCTGTGGATCACCGATTGGGGATGAATGAGGACGTCGATGCGTTCGGCGGGCGTGGAGAAGAGGTAGGACGCCTCGATCATCTCCAGCCCCTTGTTCATCATGGTCGCGGAATCGATCGAAATCTTGGCGCCCATGCTCCAGTTGGGGTGGGCCACGGCCTGTTCCGGCGTGGCCAGGGCCATCTGTTCGCGGCTCCAGGTGCGGAACGGGCCGCCGGACGCCGTCAGGATCAGCCGCGCGACCCGGGTGATGCAGTCCGGTTGCAGCACCTGGAAGATCGCCGAATGTTCGGAGTCGACCGGAATCACCTTGCCGCCGGCCAGCCGGGCCGTCTCCAGCAGGGCCGGGCCGGCGCAGACCAGGCTCTCCTTGTTGGCCAGGGCGATCACCGAGCCCATGCGGGCGGCGGCCAGGGTCGGCGCCAGGCCCGCCGCGCCGACGATGGCCGACATGACCCAGTCGGCGCCCATGGCGGCGGCGTCCTGAACGGCCAGGGCCCCGCCGGCGCAGGCGATGCCGCTGCCGGTCAGCCGCTCGCGCAGTTCGCCGAGCAGCGATTCCTGCTCGATCACGGCGACCCGGGGCCGCCAGCGCAGGGCCTGTTGCGCCAGTTTCTCGACGTTGCGGCCGGCGGTCAGGGCGAGGATCTCGACCTCGCAGCCCGACTGGTCGAACAGGTCGAGGGTGGAGACCCCGATCGAGCCGGTCGAGCCCAGGACGACGACGGTGCGAGCGGCGGTCAAGCGGGCCATCCCCAGTGATCGATCAGCCGCGCCCCGGCGATGACCACCGATGCGAACATCAGGCCATCGACACGGTCGAGCAGGCCGCCATGCCCCGGAATCAGGTCGCCCGAATCCTTCACGCCGAATCTTCGCTTCAAGGCAGACTCCCACAGATCGCCCGCCATGGTGGCCAGGCCCCCGGCCAGACCGACCAGGGCGGCCGCGTACCAGACAAGCGTGGCATCGGAAAAGGTCGCGACCATGACCGCGGCGATCATCGCCCCGACCAACCCGCCGAAGAAGCCCGACCAGGTCTTGTTGGGCGAGAACCGCGGCCACAGCTTGGGGCCCTTCAGCGCGCTGCCGACGAGGAAGGCGCAGATGTCGGCCGACCAGGTCACGGCGAACAGCATGGTCGCCCAGCTGCGGCCGTGTTCCTCGCCGCGCAGCCACAGCAGGGCGATGGCGCAGGGGGCGATGTAGATCACGCCATAGGCCGCGTCGGCGGGCCGCTCGGCCGTGCCGCGCGCCACCAGGGCCGACAGCGCCGCGCCGATCACGACCAGGGTCCAGGCCAGCGCCGGCTGGTGGAAATACATGGCGAAGACGCTGGCCAGCACCCCGACCGTCACGGCCGTGGCGATGCGGACCGGCGCGACGGGCGCGCTCATCACGCCCCATTCGTTGGCCAGCAGGGCGACGCTGACGGAGACGAGCAGCAGCCAGGCCCAGCCCCCGAACCACAACGCCAGGATGACGGCGGGGATCAGCACGCTGGCCGAGGCGATCCGGGTCCCCAGGTTGTTCCAGTCGAACCGTCTAGCCGGCGGCGAGGACGTCATCGGACGCGGCTCCGCCATAACGCCGTTCACGGGCCCGGAATTCGGCGATCGCCGCCCTCAGATGGTCGGGACCGTAGTCCGGCCAGTAGACGTCCTGGAACACCAGCTCGGCATAGGCGCATTCCCAGAGCAGGAAGTTGGACAGACGCCGCTCGCCACTGGTCCGCACGATCAGATCCGGCGCTGGGGTGTCGGCCGTCGACAGCCGTTGTTCGAACATGGCCTCGTCCAGGTCGGCCGCGCGGGCCCTGCCCTGCTCGACGTCCTCGGCGAAGCGCCGGGCCGCGTCGGTGATGTCGGCCCGACCGCCGTAGTTGAACGCCACCTGCAGCAGGAAGCGGGTATTGTGCGCCGTGCGGGCCTCGGCCCTGTCGATCACGGCGAGAATGTCCGGTTTGAGGCCCGTACGGCGGCCGATCACGCGCACCTTGACGCCCTCGCGCACCAGGCGTTCGAGGTCGCTCTCCACATAGGCCTTCAGCAGGCTCATCAGCTCCGACACCTCGGCCATCGGCCGACGCCAGTTCTCCGTGGAAAAGCCGAATACAGTCAGCGTATCGACGCCGAGGCCGGAGGCGGCCTCGACCGTGCGTTTGAGAGCCTTCACGCCCTCCCGGTGACCGAAAGTGCGTGGCAGGCCGCGTTGTTTGGCCCAGCGCCCGTTGCCATCCATGATGATGGCGACATGCAGCGGCCCGTCCGTCGGCGTCATCGCCACTCCCTCCTGTCCGTCGCGCGCCATCCCCAGCGAGACGTACAGCCTAAACCTGCATGATCTCTTGTTCTTTGGTTTTCAAGGTCTCGTCGACCCGCTTGACGGCCTCGTCGGTCATCTTCTGAACCTCGCCATCCATGCGGCGATGCTCGTCCTGGGTGATGACCGCGTCCTTCTCGGCCTTCCTCAGGTCGTCCATGGCCTCGCGGCGCACATTGCGCACGGCGATCTTCTGCTGTTCGGCGTATTTGCCGGCGATCTTGACCAGATCCTTGCGCCGCTCTTCGGTCAGCGGCGGCACCGGAATGCGCAGATTCTGCCCCTCGACCACGGGGTTGAACCCCAGGCCGGAGTTGCGGATCGCCTTCTCGACGGAGACCACCAGGCCCCGGTCCCAGACGCTGACGCTGATCGAACGCGGCTCGGGCACGCTGACCGAGCCGACCTGGTTCAGCGGCACGGTGTTGCCGTAAGCCTCGACATGCACCTGGTCGAGCAGGCCAGCCGAGGCGCGGCCCGTGCGCAGGCTGGCGAACTCGTCCTTCAGCGCGGAGACGGCCTTGTCCATGCGGCCCTTGTAGGCGCTCAGCACGGGTTTTTCGGTCGCGGCCATGTGCAGGCTCCTTCTTCTTCCTATGCAGCCCCGGAGATGACGGTGTGAACGCCCTCGCCGCGCAGCACCTTCATCAGATTACCCCGTTCGCGGATCGAGAAGACCACGATGGGAATGCCGTTCTCGCGCATCAGGCTGATCGCCGAGGCGTCCATGACCTTCAGGTCCTTGGCCAGCACGTCGTGATAGGTCAGCCGATCGAACCGCTGGGCGGTCTTGTCCTTCTTCGGGTCGGCCGTATAGACGCCGTCCACGCTGGTGCCCTTGAACAGGGCGTCGCACTTCATTTCCGCCGCGCGCAGGGCCGCGCCGCTGTCGGTGGTGAAGAACGGGTTGCCGGTGCCGGCGGCGAAGATCACCACCCGGCCCTTTTCCAGATGCCGTTCGGCGCGGCGGCGGATCAGCGGCTCGCAGACGGTCGGCATCGGGATGGCGGACTGCACCCGCGTCGAGACGCCGATGCGCTCAAGCGCGTCCTGCATGGCCAGGGCGTTCATCACCGTGGCCAGCATGCCCATATAGTCGGCGCTGGCCCGCTCCATGCCCTTGGCCGCGCCGGCCAGGCCGCGGAAGATGTTGCCGCCGCCGATGACCAGGCACAGCTCGACACCGCTGTCGGCGACCTGTTTGAGATCCCGGGCCACGGCCTCAACCGTGGGCATATCGATGCCGAAGGCCGAGTCGCCCATGAGCACCTCGCCGGAGACCTTCACCAGAATGCGCTTGTAGGTTTTCGGCATGGGGGTCCGGGGCTCGGCGAGTCAGTGTGACGTCAACATAGACCAAGGGCGCCCCCAACGTCAGCCGGGAGCGCCCTATTCAGGTCTTCGGAAGGCGGATCAGTTTCCGCCGGTCATCGAGGCGACTTCGGCGGCGAAGTCGCTGACTTCCTTCTCGACGCCTTCGCCCAGGGCCAGGCGCACGAAGCCCACGACCTTGATCGGCGCGCCCAGCTCCTTGCCGGTCGCTTCAACCAGCTGCTCGATGGTCTGGTCCGGGTTCATGACAAAGGCCTGCTTGAGCAGCACGACTTCCTCGTAGAACTTGCGGATCCGGCCCTCGACCATCTTTTCGACCACCGACTCGGGCTTGCCCGAGGCCAGGGCCTGTTCGGTGAACACGGCGCGTTCGCGCTCGACGTTGGCCTGGTCCAGATCGTCGGTCGACAGCGACATCGGGTTGGTCGCGGCCACGTGCATGGCGATCTTGCGGCCCAGCTCCTGCAGCGCGGCCTGGTCGCCCGCGCCTTCCAGCGCGACGAGCACGCCGATCTTGCCGAGATCCGGCGCCACGGCGTTGTGCACATAGGCGCCGATCGCGCCGGGCGAGACCGCGAAGCTGGCCGAGCGGCGCACCATCATGTTCTCGCCGATGGTGGCGATCAGCTGGGTGACCATGTCGCCGATGACCTCGCCGTCGGCCGTGGTGGCCGCGATGATGTCCTCGACGCCGCCGGCGACGTCGAGCGCCGCCACGGCGGTCTTGCGCGCGGCGGTCTGGAACAGCTCGTTGCGGGCGACGAAGTCGGTCTCGGCGTTCAGCTCGATGACCGCGGCGGTCATGCCCGCGCCGTCCTTGCGGCTGGCGATGGCGATCAGGCCCTCGGCCGCGGCGCGGTCGGCCTTCTTGGCGGCCTTGCTGAGGCCCTTGGCGCGCAGCCAGTCGATGGACGCGTCCATGTCGCCGTCGTTTTCGACGAGGGCGCGCTTGCAGTCCATCATGCCAACGCCGGTCTTTTCGCGCAGGTCCTTGACCAGCGCCGCGGTGATTTCCGCCATGTCATGTCCTCCTGAGTTGGGACTTATAGGGGTGCGGCCCGGCCTTACGGCCGGGCTGCGAAGGGTGTGTGAAGCTCAAGGTTCCCTTGCGGGGAACGATCAGCTGGCGGCGGGCTCTTCCGAAACGGCTTCAACGGCCGCTTCGGCCGCCACGGGGGCTTCGGCCGGGGCGGCTTCCGGGGCCGCGACGGCCTCCGGTTCAGCGGCGGCGGGGGCGGCGACGGGAGCGGGCTCCGGCGTAAGCTCTCGGGCCAGCGTGGGCTCGACCGGGGCTTCCGAGGCGCCGATATCGACGCCGCTGGCCACCACGCCGGCGGCCATGCCATCGAGCACGGAGTCGGCGATCAGGTCGCAGTACAGCTGGATGGCGCGGGCCGCGTCATCGTTGCCCGGGATCGGATAGGTGATGCCGTCGGGGTCGCAGTTGGTGTCCAGGATCGCGATGACCGGGATGTTCAGCTTGCGGGCCTCGAGGATGGCGATCGCTTCCTTGTTGGTGTCGATCACGAACATGATGTCGGGGATGCCGCCCATGTTCTTGATGCCGCCCAGGCTCAGCTCGAGCTTGTCGCGCTCGCGCGTCAGCTGAAGCAGCTCCTTCTTGGTGCGGCCGCCGCCGTCGCCGTCGAGCACGCCTTCCAGCTCGCGCAGGCGCGAGATCGAACCGGAGATGGTCCGCCAGTTGGTCAGGGTGCCGCCGAGCCAGCGGTGGTTGACGTAGTACTGGGCGCAGCGCTTGGCGGCCGTGGCCACTGGATCGGAGGCCTGGCGCTTGGTGCCGACGAACAGCACCCGGCCGCCGGCGGCCGCGACTTCGCGGACCTTGACGAGGGCCTGGTGCAGCAGCGGGATCGACTGCGACAGATCGATGATGTGGATGTTCGAGCGCGAGCCGAAGATGTAGCGGTCCATCTTCGGGTTCCAGCGGTGCGTCTGGTGGCCGAAGTGGGCGCCCGCTTCAAGCAGCTGGCGCATGGAGAACTCGGGAAGAGCCATGTGTCGTATCCTTTTTCCGGTTGTCGCCTCCGCGGACAAACCCCTGGTGAACCAGGGACCGGAACGGACTGATCAGGATTTCTCCCCGACCGGCCCGAACGTCCACGTGCGTGATGAGGCGCGCATGTAGGGGATGAGCGGCGGAAATGCAAGCCTGGCAGGCCTTCGGCGCCCTCGCCTGCGGAAGCCCGGGTGATGATACGCCCTGAAGGCCTTGATGGAATTGGAGCGCCGCCGGCCGGCCTGGTCAAGAACGGCCGGCGGCGCAAGTCTGGCCGTCAAGACATCAGGGGCGGCGCGCCTTTGGGCTGCCCATCCCAGACCGGCCATTAAATCCACGCTCATCCCCGCGAAAGCGGGGACCCAGGCTTTTTCACATCCAGTCGGCGTACAGATCCCGCCAGCCGGGATTGCTCCGCTCGATCAGCTCGATCTTCCAGGCCCGATTCCACGTCTTCATCTGGCGCTCGCGGCGGAAGGCGCCCTCGCGGGTGTCGAAGGCCTGATGCCAAACCAGCAGATGCACACCGTATTTCTTCGTGAAGCCGGCCCTAAGGCCTTCCCGGTGCTCCCAGGTCCGCCTCGACAGGTCGTCTGTCGAGCCAATGTACAGCGTGCCGTTGCGCTTGCTGGCGAGGATGTAGACGTGGAAGGTCATCGCAAAAAAAGCTTGGGTCCCCGCTTTCGCGGGGATGAGCGGATTTTGCGGGACGGCTCAGGTAAACCTGAGCTCCCTAAACATCCTCCAGATACGCCACCCCCGGCGCCGTCTTCAGCGCGCCCCTCAGCGAGGCGTCGAGCGTGTAGAACCCCGGCAGCTTGACCTCGACCTCGCGGCCGGCGCCCAGGCCCGCGACGAGGACCACCTCCCCGCCCCGCTGGGTGGCGGCGACGGACAGGCGCTTCTTCAGCGCCTCGATCTCCATCGACTGGGGCGAGACATGCACGCGCAGGCTGGCGGCGACCGACTCGATGGCCTTGTCGATCGGCTCGGCGTCGTCGCCGAAGAAGCGCACCTCGCCGTCGCGGGATTTGGCGCGGACCTTGATGGCCACGGCCTTGCCCGGCTCGAGGATGTCGCGGCAGCGTTTCAGCGCCTCGGGCGGGAACAGCACCTCGTATTCGCCGGTCGGGTCGGAAAGAGACACGAACGCGAACCGTTCGCCGCTCTGCTGGGTGCGTTCCTGGCGACGGCGGACCATGCCGGCCATGCGAAAGGCCTCGGTCCCGGCCTCGGCCTGGACGATGGCGTCGCTGAGCATGGTCGTGCGCCGGCGGCGCAGCACCTCGATCATGTCCTCCAGCGGATGGCCGGTCAGGTAGAAGCCGACCGCGGCCAGCTCCTCGTCGAGCCGGCGGATCTGGTCCCAGGGCTCGGTGCGCGGCAGGCGCGGCCGGGCCGCGTCCGGCTGTTCGCCGCCGAACAGGCTGACCTGGGCCGACGCCCGGTCGGCGGCCAGGCTCTGGCCGTGGGCCATGAGGACGTCCGCCGCTTCAACGATCTGGGCCCGGTTGGGGTGAATGCTGTCGAAGGCGCCGGCCCGCGCGAGGCCCTCGAGGCCGCGCTTGTTGACCTGGCGCGGATCGACCCGCTCGATGAAGTCGAACAGATCGACGAACGGTCCGCCCTCCTTGCGGACGGCGACCACGTGCTCCATCGCGGCGAAACCGACATTGCGCACAGCGCCCAGGGCATAGAGCACCTCGCCGTCCTCGACCTCGAAGTCGGCGCCCGAACGGTTGATGTCGGGCGGGCGTATCTTGATCTGGAACTTGCGCGCGTCCTGGTAGAACACCGCCAGCTTGTCGGTGTTGCTGAGGTCCAGGCTCATTGAGCCGGCGAAGAACTCGACCGGCGTGTTGGCCTTCAGCCAGGCCGTCTGGTAGGCGATCAGGGCGTAGGCCGCCGCGTGCGACTTGTTGAAGCCGTAACCGGCGAACTTCTCGACGTGTTCGAAGATGGCCCCCGCCTTGTCGCCATCGACGCCGCGTTCGATGGCCCCGGAGACGAACCGGGCCTTTTGCTGGTCCATCTCCTCCTTCTTCTTCTTGCCCATCGCCCGGCGCAGCATGTCGGCCTCGCCGAGGCTGTAGCCGGCCAGGATCTGGGCGATGCGCATCACCTGTTCCTGGTAGACGATGACGCCGTAGGTCTCTTTCAGCACCTCCTCCAGCGAGGCGTGCATGGTGTCCATCGGCCGGCGGCCGAACTTGGTGTCGATGAACAGGTCGATGTTGTCCATCGGGCCCGGTCGGTAGAGCGAGATCAGGGCGGTGATCTCCTCGATGGTCCCTGGCCGCATCTTGCGCAGGGTGTCGCGCATGCCCTGGCTTTCCAGCTGGAACACCCCGACCGTCTGGCCCGAGGCCATCAGCTCGTAGGAGGCCGTGTCGTCCAGCGGCAGTTTCGTCAGGTCGATGGCCGCGCCGCGCCGGGCCAGATGCTTGACCGCCCGGTCGAGCACGGTGAGCGTCTTGAGGCCGAGGAAGTCGAACTTCACCAGCCCCGCGGACTCGACCCACTTCATGTTGAACTGGGTCGCCGGCAGCTCCGAGCGCGGATCCTTGTAGAGCGGCGTCAGCTCGACCAGGGGCCGGTCGCCGATGACCACCCCGGCGGCGTGGGTCGAGGCGTTGCGGTACAGCCCCTCAAGCCGCAGGGCGACCTCGAGGCACTGGGCCACCGACGGGTCCTCGTCGCGCGCCTGGCGCAGGCGCGGTTCGAGATTGATCGCCTGGGCCAGGGTCACCGGCTGGGCCGGGTTGTTGGGCACCATCTTGGCCAGCCGGTCGACGAGGCCCAGCGGCAGCTGCATCACCCGGCCGACGTCGCGCAGCACGGCCCGCGCCTGCAGGGTGCCGAAGGTGATGATCTGGGCCACGCGACCGCGGCCGTACTTGTCCTGCACATACTCGATGACCTCCTCCCGCCGCTCCTGGCAGAAGTCGATATCGAAGTCGGGCATCGAGACCCGCTCGGGGTTGAGGAAGCGCTCGAACAGCAGGCCGAACCGCAGCGGGTCCAGGTCGGTGATGGTCAGCACCCAGGCCACCAGCGAGCCGGCGCCCGAACCGCGCCCCGGCCCCACGGGAATGCCCTGGGCCTTGGCCCATTTGATGAAGTCCGACACGATCAGGAAGTAGCCGGAGAAGCCCATCGACTGGATGACGCCGATCTCGCGCTCCAGCCGGGCCCAGTAGTCCGCCTCCGGCGCCGCCAGCTCCAGGCCGGCGAGCCGCAGCTTCAGGCCCTCGGCGGCCTGGTGCGCCAGTTCCGCCGGCTCGTCACGCCCGGCCGTGGTCGGGAAGCTGGGCAGGATCGGATCGCGTTTGCTGACCATGAAGGCGCAGCGCCGGGCGATGTCGATGCTGTTGTCGCAGGCCTCGGGCAGGTCGGCGAACAGGGCTCGCATGTCCTTCGCCGGCTTGAACCAGTGCTCGGCCGTCACCCGCCGCCGCTCGTCCTGGCCGACGAACGCGCCGTCGGAAATGCACAGCAGGGCGTCGTGCGCCTCGTACATGTCGCGTTTGGCGAAATAGACATCGTTGGTGGCGACCAGCGGGATGTCATGCTCGTAGGCCCAGTGGACCAGGCCCGCCTCGGCCGCCGCCTGCTGCGGCAGGCCGTGCCGTTGCAGCTCGACATAGAAGCGGTCGCCGAACACGCGGGCCATCTCGGCCAGGGCCGCGGCCCCCTCGCGCGTCTTGCCGGCCGCGAACAGCGGATCGACCGGGCCATCGGTCCCGCCGCTGAGCAGGATCAGCCCCTCGGCGTGCTCGACCACCCTGGCCCAGGGCACGCTGGGCTCGGCCACGCCGTCATTGTCGAGATAGGCGGCCGACGACAGGGCCGAGAGGTTGAGATAGCCGGTCTCGCTCTGGGCGATCAGCACGATCGTCGGCGTCCGCGCCCAGCGCTCGGTCTGGCCCTCGCCCACGCCCGTCACCGGCAGGGCGCAGCCGATCAGCGGTTGGACCCCCGCGTCCTTGGCGGTGACGGAAAATTCCAGCGCCCCGAACAGGTTGGCCCGGTCGGTGACCGCCACGGCCGGCATGCCCGCGTCGGCCGCCATCTTGCCCACGGCCTCGGCCTTGATCGCGCCCTCGAGCAGCGAATAGGCCGACCGGACCCGCAGGTGAACGAACCCGCCGTCGGCGCCGCCCCCTGCCCTGTCCCGCGCCATCGCGCCCATCCCTTCAAGATCATCCGGCCCGACCATCACGGCCGGACGACAAACGAGTCACCCTGGCCGACCATCGCCCGCCGGGCGTCTCCGATCCAGAGGTGACTTACGCCACCGCGTAGGCCACCGAACACATCATCCAGACGAACCCCACGACGGAGGCGAGAGCCAGCGATTCACGCGCGATCCGGACCATTCGGGCCTCCTCGATTTCAGTTGCCTGTTTGTTCTTATTCCTGTTTTGTTCTCATTCGTCAACCGCAATTCGGAGACCCGCGTCATGGACCAGCGCCTGAGCCTGATCACTCTGGGCGTAGCCGATCTGGCCGCCGCCCGGACTTTCTACGAAGCGGGTCTCGGCTGGACGCCGCTCGATCCCCTGCCCGAAGTGGTGTTCTACCAGCTGCCCGGCCTGGCCCTGGCGCTGTTCGGCCTGAACGATCTGGCGAAGGATGTCGGCGAGCCTTTGCCGGGACCCGGCGGGGCCATCACCCTGGCGATCAACGGACGAAGCCCGGCCGAGGTGGACGCGACCTTTGCCCGGGCCGTCGCCGCCGGCGCCCGGCCCGTCAAGACGCCGCGCGCCGCGGACTGGGGTGGCTATTCGGGCTATTTCGCCGATCCGGACGGCCATCTCTGGGAGACCGCCTTCAATCCGCGCTGCGAGATCACCCCCCGGGGCGAGACGCTTTTCGGCGGCCGGTGAGGCTCTCGCCGCCGACGTTCATCGGCGGCTGATGCTGGGCGACGATGTCGTCATGTTCGGCGCGCCGCACCACGCCGGTGATGTTGAGTCGGGCGAAGATTTCGGTCGCGCCATGGCCGGCCTGGGCTTCGTCCCAGGTCTCGAAGACGCTGCGATGCAGGCTGTCGGTCTCGCCGGCGTATACGATCTTCGGGGCGTCGCCGTCCCACTTCACATAGACGAAGTTGGCGCCGCCCGGCGGAATGGGTCGCATCTCCTCGAGCGCCTTGTAACGGTAGAGGACCCCGGACTGGCCGGTGAAATCGATCTGGCGGGTCAAACGCACGCTCCCTGCCGCTGCACATGGATGGCCTTAAGGCCCGCCGATCTGGGCGAAAACGGGGCGCTGACGAAGCCGTGATCGGCGCGCTGCCGCCACGATTGACGAACATACACGACATATGTAGCGTATCGGCGACTCGAATGATGCAAGGTCCACCCCATGGCCGCAGTCTCGCCCCCCTCCGAAACCGAGCTCGAATTGCTCAAACTGTTCTGGCGCGCCGGCGATCTGAGCGCGCGCGAGGTGCAGGACCAGCTCCCGGCGGGGCTCGACTGGGCCGTCTCGACCACCCGCACGGTGCTTGAGCGGATGCGGATAAAAGGTCTGCTGACGCGGCGCTCCGTGCACGGCATGGCCGTCTATGGCGCCGCGCGCGGCAAGGTCGAGGTGTTGGGCGCGGCCCTGCGGCGGGTGATGCGCGACGTGCTGGAGGTCGAGGGCCGCCTGCCCGCCGCCGCCTTCACCGGCAGCCAGGTGCTGACGCGCGCGGAACTGGACGAGCTCGTGGCCATCCTCAATGCCGACGCGGAGGCGACGAAATGACCGTTCTGCTGTCTGCCCTGCTGACCAGCCTGCCCGTGGCCGCCCTCTGCTGGCTTGCCGGCGCGCTGTTCGACCGCAACGCCGACCGGTTCGCCATCACCGCGCGGGTGCGGGAGGGCGTCTGGTCGGGCCTGCTGGCCCTGCCGGTATTCCATGTGGCGGGCGTGGTCGCCGGCGCGAAATTGCTGCCTGCCTGGCTGAAGGCCCCGAGCATCGCCTGGACGCCGATCGCGCCTCTGGCCGCCGGCCCCGCGCCCGCACCCGCCAGCGAGACCGCCGCGCCATCCATCGCCCTGCCCTGGCCCGCGATCGCGCTCGCGGTCATGGCCCTGGGCGCGCTCATCAGCCTGGGATTGCTGGCGTTGAGACATGTCCGCCTGGCGCGATTGACCGCCCGGGCCCGGCCCTGCGGCCGATCGGACCTGATCGCCGCGGTCGCCAGCCGGGCGGCGTCGCTGGGGATCAAGACCCCGGCCGTCCTGACCAGCCCCGAGCTCACCTCGCCGCGCCTGGCGGGCCTGCTGCGGCCGGCGCTTCTGCTGCCGGATGACCTCGCGCGCCTGCCGGCGGAGGAGCTGGCCCTGATCTGCGGGCACGAGCTGGCGCATCTGAAGCAGCGCGACAACCTGCGGCTGGCGATCGAGGACGTCCTGCTGGCCCTGTTCTGGTTCAACCCGGTGATGCCCGCGATCCGCGGTCGCCTGGCCGCCGCGCGGGAAGAAGGTCGCGACGACCTGGCCCTGGCCGGCGTCGCGCCCGAGTCCCGCCGCCGCTATGCCGAAACCCTCGTCCAGACGCTCCGGCTCGGCGCCGGCCCGGAGCCGCATGCTGCTTTCATCGGCGCCGGAAGGAGCATCGCCGCCATGCGTCTGAACGCCATCCTCAAGCCCCGCCCGCCGATATCGCCGCGCGCGGCGATAACCACGCTCCTCACCGCCGCGGCGCTCTCACTCGTCGTTGCGGCGGGTTCCGGCGCCCTCGCCATGGTCGTCGCCCCGCCGGGCACCGCGACGCCCTTGTCGGACGCCTCGACCCCACCCGCTCAGCGCGCTGGTGGAGGCGTCTCCTTCCGAGCCGACGAGGCTGTCGAACAGCGCGACGGGCCAATGCTGTTCAAGGGCGCCGTGGAAGTCCGACTGGACCGGGTGACCGGCGATCCGACCGAAGACGCCAGGCTGGCCGGCGTGACCTTCCTGATCGACGGAGCGCCGGCTCCGGCTGGCTTTGATCCCGCCACCCTCCCGCCTGAACGGATCGAGCGTGTCGAACTTGTCGAGGGCTCCACGAACAGCGGGCAGCCAACTTACCAGGTGGACATCATCCTCGGAACCGGAACAAAGACTCCTTCGGTTCGAGCCCGCTCCTCGTACCACATGCGCAACGGTCCGCGGGAGCGCTATGCCGACGCCGACGCCGTCGCCTATCAAGGCTACTGCGCCAGCGACGAGCCCGGCCCGGTCGGCTTCTGCGCGGGGGTGCTGTTTGGCCTGTCGGACAAGTCCGGCGCCTGCGTGCCGGAAGAAACAGACGACAAGCTGCTGGTCGACAAGACCCTGCCCGTCATCGCCGCCAGCCGCCCGAAAGCTGGCGAACCCATAAGGGACTTCGCGACGCGGTCCCTGCGGACAGCCTTCCCCTGCCCGGCCTGAGCAAGAATACCGAGGTCATCAGGGCGCCGGCGCCCAACAGCGCTCTTCCCGCGCCACCGTAGCCACACCACCATCCCCGGCCCTTCCTCCATCGAGGAGGAAGGGAGAAGGATATCGGGCCGTTCGTTGGGCAAGCAGCGAATCGTTGCCTGGAACGCCGCCCTAAAACCCCGGCGTCCGCGCTTCCAGATGCCCGTCCTTGAGGGCGAAGACGCGGTCCATGTAGCGGGCCAGGTCCATGTTATGGGTCGCGATCAAGGCCGCCACGCCGGTGTCCCGCGCCAGGTCGAACAGGGCCTGAAACACCGAGGCGGCCGTGTCGGGGTCGAGGTTGCCGGTCGGCTCGTCGGCCAGCAGCAGGCGGGGCTCGTTGGTCAGGGCGCGGGCGAGGGCCACGCGCTGCTGCTCGCCGCCCGACAGCTGGCCGGGCTGGTGTTCCAGCCGCTCGCCTAGGCCCAGCCGGGTCAGCAGGGTCTCGGCCCGTTCACGGGCGTAGGCCCGGCCCCGCCCGGCGATCATCGCCGGCATGGCCACGTTCTCCAGCGCGCTGAACTCGGGCAGCAGGTGATGGAACTGGTAGACGAAGCCGATGGTCCCCAGACGCATGCGCGTGCGCGGCTTGTCGCCCAGCTTCGTGCAATCCTGGCCCGCGACGGTGACCGTGCCGCCGTCGGGCCGCTCCAGCAGGCCCGCCGCGTGCAGCAGCGACGACTTGCCCGAGCCGGACGGGCCGATCAGGCCGACGATCTCGCCGGGCATGATGTCCAGGTCCACGCCCTTGAGCACCGGCAGCTCGCCGGCGTCGGTGACGTAGGTGCGGGTGACGCCCCTCAAGGAAAGGACCGGCTGGGTGATGGCGGGCTCACTCATAACGCAGGGCCTCGACCGGATCGATGCGCGAGGCCCGCCAGGCCGGCGGCAGGGTGGCCACGAAGCTCATGAACAGCGACCAGCCGGTGATGATGCCCACCTCCCGCCATTCGATCTTGGCCGGCACGTGGGTCAGGAAATAGACGTCGGCGTTGAACACATTGGCGCCGGTGACCCATTCGACGGCCTTCTGGATGGCCTCGATGTTGGTGCAGATGACCACGCCCAGCAGCAGGCCCGCGGCCGTGCCGGCCACGCCCACGGCGGCGCCGGACATGAAGAATATGCGCAGGATGGCCCCCTGCCCCGCGCCCATGGTGCGCAGGATGCCGATGTCGCGACCCTTGTTCTTCACCAGCATGACCAGGCCCGAGATGATGTTCATCGCGGCGATGGCGACGATGAACATCAGGATCAGCCGCATGGCCGCGCGCTCGACCTGCAGGGCCTCGAAGAAGCTCTGGTTCTTCTGGGTCCAGTCGGTGACGATCGCGCCCGGGCCCGCCGCGGCGGCCAGCATCGGCTTGATGGTGTTGATGGCGTCGGGGTCGTCGAGCATGATCTCGATGGCATCGACGGTGTCGTCGCGGCCGAAGAACAGCTGGGCCTGCTGCAGCGGCATGTAGATGAAGGCCTGGTCGTATTCACTCATGCCGACCGAGAAGATGCCGCCAACCGTATAGTCCTTCTGCGTCACGCTGGTGCCGAAGGCGGTGGCAGCGCCGGCGGGCGAGATCAGGGCCACCGAGTCGCCGGGCGCCACGCCCAGGCTGGCCGCCAGCCGCTCGCCGACCAGGATCAGCTCGCCGCCGTATTCGCCCTGGCCGAAACCCTCGGCCGAGCCCGGCTTGATGTTGCTCGACACCAGGGTGGTGGCCCGCAGGTCGGCCGGGCTGACGCCACGCACGATGGCGCCGGCGATCTGGCTGGGACCCAGCACCATGGCCTGGCCCTCGACGGCCGGGATCACCTGTTTGACCCCCGGCACGGCCTTCAGCCGCCCCACGATCGCGGCCCGGTCCGGGCTGGAGAGCGGCGCGCCGGTGACATAGGCGTGGCCGTTGAAGCCGAGAATGCGGTCGAGCAGCTCCGTGCGGAAGCCGTTCATCACGCTCATCACCACGATCAGCACGGTCACCGCCAGGGTGATGCCGATGAAGGAGATCAGCGAGATCAGGGCCACCCCGCCGTGCTTGCGTTTGGCGCGCAGGTAGCGGCCGGCGACGGCGCGCTCCCACAGCCCGAACGGCGGCGCGACGGAGCCGGCGGGCTTGGTCACGCGGCGGCCTTCGCCGTCAGCCCGGCCAGCACTTCGGCCAGCGGGGCGGTCGAGCGTTCGCCGGTGGCGCGGTTCTTGATCTCGACGACCCCGTCGGCCAGGCCCTTGGGCCCGATGATCAGCTGCCAGGGCAGGCCGATCAGGTCGGCCTTGGCGAACTTGCCGCCGGGCCGCTCGGTCGTGTCGTCATAGAGCACGGTCACGCCCGCCGCGTTCAGGGTCGCGTAGGCCTCGTCGCAGGCCGCGTCGCAGGCTTCGTCGCCCGGGCGCAGGTTGATCAGCGCCACATCGAACGGAGCGACGCTTTGCGGCCAGATGATGCCGGCCTCGTCGTGGCTGGCCTCGATGATCGCGCCGAGCAGACGCGAGACGCCGACGCCATAGCTGCCCATGTGCACGGTGTGCTCCTGGCTGTCCGGGCCGGTGACGCTGGCCTTCATCGGCAAGGAGTACTTCTGGCCGAAGTAGAAAATATGGCCGACCTCGATGCCGCGGGCGGACAGCTGGTCCTGAGCGGGCACGGCGGCGAAGGCAGCCTCGTCGTGCATCTCCTCGGTCGCCGCGTAGAGCGCCGTGCGCTGGTCGACCAGCGGCTGCAGGTCGCCGTACCAGTCCACGTCCGGCCCCGGCGCACCCATCTCGACCAGGTCCTTGTGGCAGAACACCTGGCTTTCGCCGGTCTCGGCCAGGACGATGAACTCGTGGGAAAGGTCGCCACCGATCGGGCCGGTGTCGGCCTTCATCGGCACGGCTTTCAGACCCATGCGCGCGAACAGGTTCAGATAGGCGACGAACATGCGGTTGTAGGCCGCGCGGGCGTCGGCCTCGTTGAGGTCGAAGCTGTAGGCGTCCTTCATCAGGAATTCGCGCCCGCGCATCACGCCGAAGCGCGGGCGGCGCTCGTCGCGGAACTTCCACTGGATGTTGTACAGGTTCAGCGGCAGGTCCTTGTAGCTCTTCACATAGGCCCGGAAGATGTCGGTCACCACCTCCTCGGCGGTGGGGCCATAGAGCAGGTCGCGCTTGTGCCGATCGACGATGCGCAGCATCTCGTCGCCATAGGCCTCGTAGCGGCCGCTCTCGCGCCACAGGTCGGCCAGCTGGATGGTCGGCATCAGCAGCTCGACGGCGCCGGCGCGGTCCATCTCCTCGCGGACGATCTGCTCGACCTTCTTCAGCACCCTAAGGCCCAGCGGCAGCCAGGCGTAGATGCCGGCCGCCTCCTGGCGGATCATGCCGGCGCGCAGCATCAGCTGATGGGAGACGATCTGGGCGTCAGACGGCGCCTCTTTGAGCACAGGCAGGAAATAGCGCGACAGGCGCATGGGAACCCCTTGAATATCCGGGGCTGACTTAGCCTCTGCTCCCCTGCATTGGCAACGCGGGCGGCAAAAAGAAGGCCGCCGGGGGAGCCGGCGGCCTTGCAAGTCATCGTCGGGGAAAAACGCCACGGAGCAAGACCGGCGAACCGGCCTTCCATGACCTGACGCTACCGGTGACTCGCCCCGGGGGCAGCGTTCACCGCGAACCGGCGTGGTCCGAAGCGACAATCGCCCAAAGAATGGGCGCGCCGGGCCATCCCGTGCGCGGGGCGCCAAAAGCCTGGGCGATTTTGCTCAGGCTCCAGCCGAGGACTGCGTTAGCTGTCCCTTGGGACTGCTTACGCCGTCCCCGCGACGGGGACTGGACATCAAGTCCCAAGGGACATGAAGTCCAGTCCCTGGGCGATTTTGCTCAACCCTGTGGAAAGGGCGGCAGCTTGACCAGGCCGAACTTCAGCACCAGCCACAGCGCGCCCCAGAACAGCGCCGACACCCAGGTCGTGGTGATGAACTTGCTCTTGAGGTTGGGATTGACCGGCGCGCCCGGGTCGCCGCCGTCCTTCACCTCGATGCCCGATTCCGCATAGGTCTTGTTGCCCAGCGGCAGGATGGCGAACAGCGCCGTCCACCACAGGGTCAGATAGATGGCGATGCCGGTGGCCAGGCTCATGCGTGATGTCCTTCCTTCGGGGTTTCCATCAGTTCGACCAGCATGCCGCCCATGTCCTTGGGATGCACGAAGATGATCAGGGTGCCGTGCGCGCCGATGCGCGGCTCGCCCAGCACCGTCGCGCCCTTGGCGACCAGGGCGTCGCGCGCCTCATGGATGTCCTCGACCTCGAAACAGATGTGATGCTGGCCGCCCCTGGGGTTCTTGGCCAGGAAACCATGGATCGGCGAGGCCTCGCCATAGGGCTCGATCAGCTCGATCTGGGCGTTGGGCAGGTTGACGAAACAGACCCACACGCCCTGCTCCGGCATGACCCATTTGTCGGTGTGCGAGGTCGCGCCCAGCAGGTCGCGATACATCTTCAGCGACTCATCGATGGAGGGCGTGGCGACCCCGATGTGGTTGAGCTTGCCGATCATGGTCTAGGTCTCCTGGAGCAGCGGCGTCCTAACACCCTTCTCCCAAAGGGAGAAGGAGGCGCCCGTCCCGCGAAGCCTTCGGCGAAGCGGGATGGGAGGTTGAGGGGTTACTGCGAGGGCCGGTTCACACCGTAACCCCTCACCCTCCCATGCTCCGCATGGGCCCCTCCCTCTCCCGCTGGGAGAGGGAATTCATATCCGCAACACCGTCGTCTCGACCACCGGCTTGCGTTCCCAGATGCGGAAGGCGCCCTTCTTGACCACGCGGGACAGGGCGCTCTCGACGATCTCGTCGAAGGCGCGCTCCTCGGCGGGGATCTTCTTGACCGCCTGTTCGGCGTCGAGGGCCAGGTCGTCGAGCGCCTCGTCCAGCGGGAAGTCGGCGTCGCCGGCCAGGCCGATGGCGCGGATCTGCGGTCCCGAAACGATCCGGCCCTTGCCGTCGAGGGCCACGGTGACCATCAGCACGCCGTTGAAGGCGGCGTGGCGGCGCTCCTTGAGGGCGTCGCCGTTCTCCGGCGTGACCATGCCGCCATCGACATAGAGCCGACCGGCCGGAACCTCGTCGATGATCTCGGCGCGGCCGGGGGCCAGGCGGACCATGTCGCCGTTGCGCGGGCTGACGGTTTGCGGGACCTGCAGGTCCTTGGCGAACAGCGCGTGTTCGAGCAGGTGGCGGCGCTCGCCATGGGTCGGCACGGCGATCTGCGGCCGGGCCCAGGCATACATCTGGGCCAGCTCGTCGCGGCAGGGGTGGCCGGAGACGTGGATGCCGGGGTGGTCGCGCTCGGTGTAGAGGCGCACCCCGCGGTCGGCGAGGTGGTTCTGCAGGTTGCGGATCGGCACCTCGTTGCCCGGGATGACGCGCGAGGAGAAGATCGCGTGGTCGCCCTTGCCCAGGTTGACGTGCGGATGCGTGCCCGAGGCGATGCGGGCCAGGGCCGCCCGCGCCTCGCCCTGGCTGCCGGTGCAGAGGTAGAGGATCTTGTCCCCGGGGAAGTGGCGGGCTTCCTTCTCGTTGATGAAGTCCTTGAGGCCCTTCATCAGCCCGACGGACCGGGCCGCCGCGCTCATCCGGTGCATCGAGCGGCCGACCAGGCAGACGCGGCGGTCGGCGGCCTCGGCGGCGCGGATCACGCTGTCCATCCGCGCGACGTTGGACGCGAAACAGGCCACCGCGACCTTGCCCCTCAGGGGCTTGATCAGGCTGACCAGAGCCTTGCGCACGTCGGCTTCGGAGCCGGCATGGCCATCGACGAACACATTGGTGCTGTCGCAGACCATGGCCAGCACGCCCTCGTCGCCGAGCTTGCGGATGGCGTCGTCGTCGGTGACGCCGCCAAGCAGCGGATCGGGATCGATCTTCCAGTCGCCCGTGTGCAGCACCACGCCCAGCGGCGTGCGGATGGCCAGGCCGTTGGGCTCGGGGATCGAATGGGTCAGGGTGATCAGTTCAAGCTCGAACGGGCCCAGCGCGAACTTGCCGCTCAGCGGCACCTCGGTGATATCAACGTCGTCGAGGATGCCCGCGTCGCGCAGCTTCTCGCGCAGCAGGAAGGCCGTGAACGGCGTTGCGTAGACCGGGGCTTTCAGCCTGGGCCACAGCCAGGCCACCGCGCCGATGTGATCCTCATGGGCGTGGGTCAGAACGATGCCCAGGATGTCGTCGGCGTACTGTTCGATGAACTCCGGGTCCGGCAGGATCACCTCGACGCCCGGCGTCGTCTGGTCGCCGAAGGTGATGCCCAGATCGACGACGATCCACTTGCGATCATCCTCCGGCCCGTAGCCGTACAGATTGAAGTTCATGCCGATCTCGTTCGACCCGCCCAGCGGCAGGAAGACGAGCTCATCGTTCTTGCGGGCTTTCATCAGATGTGCGGGGACGCGTTGCGGCGGTAGATTTCCAGCAGGCCCCGGATGGTCAGGTCCGGGTCGAAATAGTCGATCATGTCGGTAGCGCCTTCAAACAGGGAGACGACGCCTCCGGTCGCGACAACGGTCAGGTGTTCACCGCGTTCCGCCTTGATGCGCTGGACCAGGCCTTCGATGAGGCCGATGTAGCCCCAGAAGACGCCCGACTGCATGGCGCTGACGGTGTCGGTGCCGACCACGCGGTTGCCCTCGGGCCGCTGGATGGCGATGCGCGGCAGCTTGGCGGCCGCCTCGTGCAGCGCCTGCATGGAGAGGTTCACGCCCGGGGCGATGATGCCGCCCTCGAAGCCACCGTCGGCGGCGACGATGTCGAAGGTGGTGGCCGTGCCGCTGTCGATGACGACCAGCGGCCCGGGATAGGCGATATGGGCGCCGATGGCGTTGACCAGGCGGTCGGCCCCGGCCTCGGACGGCTTGTCGATGCGTACATCGACGCCCAGCCTGGCGTTCTCGCCGATGATCAGCGGCTCGACCTGCAGATAACGCCGCGACAGGTTGCGCAGGTTGAAGATCGACTGCGGCACGACGCTGGAGATGATGCAGCCGTTCAGGCTTTTCAGGCTCAGGCCGTTCATCTCGAACAGCTGGGCCAGCCAGACGGCGTACTCGTCGGCGGTGCGGGTGCTCTCGGTCGCCGACCGCCACTGGGCGATCCAGGTCTCGCCGTCATGGACGGCGAACAGGGTGTTGGTATTGCCCTGCTCGATAGCCAGCAGCATTCACATGTTCCCGAAAAAAACGTCGCCGGCCGTGATGCGCCGCAGCATGCCATCTGGCAAGCGCAGACGCAGCGCGCCGTCGGGGTCGAGGCCTTCGGCCGTTCCGGTGATCGTTTCGTGGCCCAGGCGCGCGGTGCAAACCTCGCCCAGGCCATGGGCGCGCCGGGTCCAGGCCTCTGCGATGACGGTGAAGCCGGACGCCTGCCAGACCCGGCGCCAGCGCTCGAACGACCCGGCCAGGATCGTCAGGGCTTCCAGCGGCTTCGGCGGCGGGCCGGTCATGTGCGCGGCGAAGGCCGTGGCCGGCCGTTCGGGCGCCGCCGGCGGGGTCGCCAGGTTGACGCCCACGCCGACCGCGATCCACAGGCCGCCGCCGGGATGCTGGCCGGACTCGACCAGAATGCCGCTGGCCTTGCGACCGGCGATCATCGGATCGTTGGGCCACTTCAGGCTGACCAGGGCGGGCGGGACGAAGGCGTCGGCCAGGTCGGCCACGGTCAGGGCCGCGACGAAGCTGATCTGCGCCGCCTCGGCGGGTGGCTTGTCGGTGACGAACAGCAGGGTGGCGGCCAGGTTCCCCTGCCCTGTTTCCCAGGCCCGTCCCCGGCGGCCGCGGCCGGCGGTCTGGCGCGCGGCGGTGATCCACAGCGGGCCGGCCTCGCCCGCCTCGGCCCGGCGACGCGCCTCGGCATTGGTGGAATCGACTTCTTCCAGCGCCAGGATTGGAACGCTACCCATTCCCGCTCATCCCCGCGAAAGCGGGGACCCAGGTTTGTTGGTGTGCACTTCCGCCTCCGCCGATGGCTTCAGAAAAAGCCTGGGTCCCCGCTTTCGCGGGGATGAGCGGATGTGAGGGCACGTCAGCCAAAGGCGGCGGAGGCGGCCAGGGCCAGGGGCTCAAGCCAGGCCAGGGCGATCAGCACGACCGGGAAGGCGAACAGGGCCGCGGTCAGGGCGATGGCCATAGCCGTCGCCGGAGGCTTTTCCACCGCGCCCGGCGCCGGATCGAACCACATCACCTTGATCAGGCGCAGATAGTAGAAGGCCGCCACCACGCTGCCGACCAGTCCCAGCACGGCCGGCCAGACCAGGCCCGCGCCGAGCGCCGCCTTGAACACGAAGAACTTGGCGAAGAAACCGCTGAACGGCGGCAGGCCGAGGGCCGACAACGCGAAGGCGGTCATGGCCAGGGCGATGCCGGGCTGTTCCCTGAACAGCCCGGCCATGTCTTCGATCGTCTCCATCGGCTTGCCGTCGCGCCGCAGGGCGCTGAGGCAGGCGAAGAAGCCGGTCACGTCGATGAGATAGAGGACCATGAACATCAGCATGGCCTGCATGCCGCCCTCGCCGCCCGCGGCCAGGCCCAGCAGGGCGTAACCGATGTTGGCGATCGAGCTGTAGGCCCACAGCCGCTTGAGGTTCTTCTGGGCCAGACCGGCGAAGGCGCCGACGAACACCGACAAGAGGGCGATGACCACGATGACCTGCTGCCACTGGCCGATGGCCGCGCCGAAGCCTTCCGACAGGGCCCGGGCCAGCAGCACCATGGCCGCCAGCTTGGGCGCCCCGGCGAAGAAGCCGACCACGGGCGTGGGGGCGCCCTCGTAGACGTCCGGCGTCCACATGTGGAACGGCGCGGCCGAGACCTTGAAGGCCAGGCCGCTGATCAGGAAGATCAGGCCGAACAGCACGCCGGTGTGGGCCTGGCCCTGCACCGAGGCGGCGATGACGTCGAAATGGGTCGAGCCGGCGAAGCCGTAGATCAGCGAGGCCCCATAGAGCAGCAGGCCAGACGACAGCGCGCCGAGCACGAAGTACTTCAGACCCGCCTCGGACGATTTGGCGTCGTCGCGGCGGAAGGCGGCCAGCACATAGAGCGCCAGCGAATGCAGCTCGATGCCGATGTAGAGCGAGATCAGATCGCCGGCCGAGACCATCATGCCCATGCCAAGCGCCGCCAGCAGCACCAGGATGGCGAATTCGAACTTGTCGTCGCCGCGCGCGCGCAGCCAGCCGCCGCCCAGGGGGACGGCCAGGGCGCTGGCCGCGTAGATGGCGACCTTGGCGAAGGTCGATAGGTCATCGACCACCAGGCCGCCGGCGAAGGCCCGGCCCTGCTCGCCCGTCACGGCCGCGGCGCCGGCGACCGCGAGCACCAGCATGGCCGCCAGGTCGAACACGGGGCCGCCCTTGCCGCGGAAGGCCCCGACCAGCAGCAGCAGCAGGGCGCCGACCGCGAGGATCAGCTCAGGCCGGACGAGATTGAGATCGGCGAGGGTCATCGGCGGCTCACCCGGCGATCGCGGCGCGCCAGGCGCCGACCAGGGCGTCGACCGACGCCCCGGTGATGTGGAAGACAACGTCGGGCTGCACGCCGAGATACAGCGTCGACAGGACCAGCGGGGTGAAGACGACCATCTCGCGCCAGTCCAGATCGGTGATCTGGGCCAGGGCGGGGTTGGTGATCTCGCCGAACACGACCCGGCGGTAGAGGCTGAGCGCATAGACCGCCGACAGGATCACGCCTGTGGCGGCGAACAGCGCCGTCCAGGTCGATGCGCCATAGGCGCCGGTCATGGTCAGGATTTCCCCGACGAAGCCGCTGGTGCCCGGCAGGCCGACGTTGCCCATGGTGAACAGCATGAACACCGCCGCGTAGAACGGCATGCGGTTCACCAGGCCGCCGTAGAAGGCGATCTCGCGGGTGTGCATGCGGTCGTAGACAACGCCGACGCAGAGGAACAGCGCGCTGGCGATCACGCCGTGGCTGAGCATCTGGAAGATGGCGCCCTGTTCGCCCTGCACGTTGCCGCTGAAGATGCCCATGGTCACGAAGCCCATGTGGGCGACCGACGAATAGGCGATCAGCTTCTTGATGTCCGTCTGCCGGAAGGCGACCAGCGAGGTGTAGATGATGGCGATGACCGACAGGGCGAAGACCAGCGGCGTGAACAGGTGGCTGGCCTGGGGGAACATCGGGATGCTGAAGCGCATCAGGCCGTAGCCGCCCATCTTCAGCAGAATTCCCGCCAGGATCACCGAACCGGCCGTCGGCGCCTCGACGTGGGCGTCGGGCAGCCAGGTATGCACCGGCCACATCGGCATCTTGACCGCGAAGCTGGCGAAGAAGGCCAGCCACAGCCAGGTCTGGATCGCCGGGTCGAAGTGGTAGGTCATCAGCTCGGGGATCGAGCTGGTCCCCGAGATGCCGATCATGGCCAGGATCGCCGCCAGCATCAGCACCGAGCCCAGCAGGGTGTAGAGGAAGAACTTGAACGCCGCGTAGACCCGGTTCTTGCCGCCCCAGATGCCGATGATCAGGAACATCGGCACCAGGCCGGCCTCGAAGAACAGGTAGAACAGCACCAGATCGAGCGCGCAGAACACGCCGATGACCAGGGTCTCCAGGATCAGGAAGGCGACCATGTATTCGAGGACGCGCTTCTCGATCGTCTTCCAGCTGGCCAGGATGCACAGCGGCAGCAGGAAGGCCGTCAGCGGAACGAACAGCACCGAGATGCCGTCCACGCCCATGCGGTAGTTCAGGCCCGCGAACCACGGGACCTCTTCGAGGAACTGGAACCCCGCGTTGGCCGGGTCGAAGTCGAGGACCAGCTTCACCGACACGGCGAAGGTGGCCAGGGTGGTCGCCAGGGCGATCCATTTGGCGGCCGTGTCGGTGCGCTCGCCGGCCTTGCCGAGGAAGCGCAGCGCCAGGATGGCGGCGACTCCGGCCAGGGGCAGGAAGGTGACGAGGGAGAGGATCGAGCTCACTTCACTCTCCGGGTGTTCTCAGTACCGTCATGGCCCGGCTTGTCCGGGCCACCCATGAGCACCGTCAGAGCTGGGTGTGCTTGGGTCCTCGGGACAAGCCCGAGGATGACGAGTGGATTATTTTGAACCGCCATCACCCTAGCCTCCCCGCGAGAAGGCGTAGAGCGCGAAGGACAACAGACCGGCGACCCCCAGCAGCATGACGAAAGCGTAGTGGTAGACGTAGCCGCTCTGCAGCCGGCCCGTGCGTTTGCCGACGGCCAGCGAGACGGCCGAGACGCCGTCAGGGCCGAAGCCGTCGATCAGCTTCTGGTCGCCGCCCTTCCAGAACAGGTCGCCCAGGAACCGGGTCAGCCGGACGAAGGTGGCGTCGTAGAGCTCGTCGAAGAACCACTTGTTGTAGAGGAAGGTCCACAGCGGGCCACGGCGCGCGGCGATGCGGGCGCCCATGCCCTCGCGGGCGATGTAGACCCACCAGGCGATGGCCAGACCCGTCATCGACACCACCAGCGGCACCCAGATGACCCAGGGCGGCGCGGCGTGCATCTCGTGCAGAATGTGGTTGTGCGGGCCGTTGACGATGGCCCCGCGCCAGAACTCGCCCTGCGCCTCGCCGACGAAGTTCTCGACGAAGACATAGCCGGCCGCCAGGGCGCCGACCGCCAGCACCAGCAGCGGAACCAGCATCGACAGCGGGCTCTCGTGCGGCTGGTGGGCGTGATCATGACCGTGGTCATCGTGCGCGGCAGGGGCGTGAGGATCGTCATGGCCATGCGCCGCGTGCTCGCCCCATTTGGGCGTGCCGTGGAAGGTCATGAAGGCCAGCCGCCAGCTGTAGAAGGCGGTCAGGCCGGCGGCCAGCAGGCTGACGATGAAGGCGAAGTTGGCGATGCCGTTGTCGCGGCCCGCGGCCCAGGCCGCCTCAATGATGGTGTCCTTGGAGTAGAAGCCGGCGAAGCCCAGGTCGAGGCCGGGAATGCCGAAGCCGGTGATCGCCAGGGTGCCGATGGTCATGACCGCGTACGTCACGGGCAGATGCTTCCACAGCCCGCCCATGCGCCGCATGTCCTGCTCGTGGTGCATGCCGTGGATCACCGAGCCCGCGCCCAGGAACAGCAGGGCCTTGAAGAAGGCGTGGGTGAACAGGTGGAACATGGCCGCCTGATAGGCGCCCACGCCAGCGGCGAAGAACATGTAGCCGAGCTGCGAACAGGTCGAATAGGCGATGACCCGCTTGATGTCGTTCTGGGCCAGGCCGACCGTCGCGGCGAACAGGGCCGTGATCGCCCCGATCAGGGTGACCAGGTTGCGCGCCATCGGGGCATATTCGAACATCGGCGACAGCAGGCAGACCATATAGACGCCGGCGGTGACCATGGTCGCCGCGTGGATCAGGGCCGAAACCGGGGTCGGGCCCTCCATGGCGTCCGGCAGCCAGGTGTGCAGGAAGAACTGCGCCGACTTGCCCATGGCGCCGATGAACAGCAGCACGCAGGCCAGATCGACCAGCGGCAGGGTCTGGCCGGCGAACTCCCAGCTACGCGAGGCGCTGGAGGCGATCAGCGGGAACAGCTCGGCGAACTGGATCGTCCCGTAGGCCCAGAACACCGTCATGATGCCCAGCGCGAAGCCGAAGTCGCCGACCCGGTTGACCACGAAGGCCTTGATCGAGGCGGCGTTGGCCGTGGGCTTCTTGAACCAGAAGCCGATCAGCAGGTAGCTGGCCAGCCCCACCCCTTCCCAGCCGAAGAACAGCTGCATGAAGTCAGCGGCCGTGACCAGCGCGAGCATGGCGAAGGTGAACAGCGACAGATAGGCGAAGAACCGCGGCCGGCTGTCGTCCTGCGCCATATAGCCCCAGCTGTACAGGTGCACGAGGGCCGAGACCGTGGTCACCACCACCAGCATCACCGCGCTCAGCCCATCGATGCGGACCGACCAGTTCGACTGGAAGTCGGCGACGTTGATGAACGGCGCGAGGTGGACAGTGAACGGCTCGAGCCCGCCCCAGGTCCACTGGCCGAAGACATACCAGCTGAGGCCGCAGGTCAGCAGCAGCAGGCCCGTGGTCACGCTCTGGGAGGCGAGGTCGCCGATGCGCCGGCCGAACAGCCCCGCGATCAGGGCGCCCAGCAGCGGGGCGAGGAGAAGGATGGTGACGAGCTGTTGCAAGGGTCAGCCCTTCATCACGGAGGCGTCGTCCACGGCGATATCGCCGCGGTTGCGGAAGAAGGTCACCAGGATGGCCAGGCCGACGGCGGCCTCGGCCGCGGCGACGGTCAGCACGAACATGGCGAAGATCTGCCCGACCACGTCGTGCAGATAGACGCTGAAGGCCACCAGGTTGATGTTCACCGCCAGCAGGATCAGCTCGATCGACATCAGGATGATGATGACGTTCTTGCGGTTCACGAAGATGCCGAAGACGCCGATCGTGAACAGGATGGCGGCGACGGTCAGGTAGTTGGTCAGACCAATCATTCCGAGATCCCCTCACCGGGCTTGATATCGACGATCGTCATGCCCGTGGCCGGCGTGCGCGCGGTCTGGGCGGCGATGTTCTGGCGCTTGACGCCCGGCTTGTGGCGCAGGGTCAGGACGATGGCCCCGATCATCGCCACCAGCAGGACGAGGCCCGCCGCCTGGAAGAAGTAGACGTAGTCTGTGTAGAGCACCCGGCCGATGGCCTCGGCGTTGGTCACATCGACCCCGCCCGAGGCGTTGGGTCCGGTGGAGGCCGACGCCGCGCCCTGGCTGGCCACCGTGGTGGCCACGACGATCATCTCCAGCGTCAACAGCCCCGCCACCGCCCCGCCGATCGGCAGGTAGCGCGAGAAGCCCTCGCGCAGCTGGGTGAAATCGACGTCGAGCATCATCACGACGAACAGGAACAGCACCGCCACGGCGCCGACGTAGACGACGACCAGCAGCATGGCCAGGAACTCCGCGCCCATCAGCACGAACAGCCCGGCGGCGCTGAAGAAGGCCGTGATCAGGAACAGCACCGAGTGCACGGGATTGCGCGCGAAGACCACCGCGAGACCCGCCAGGATCGTCACGCTGGCCATGAGGTAGAAGGCTATCGCCTGCAGGATCATCGGAAGGCCGCGTCCATTTCCAGGTTCCTCGCGATTTCTCGCTCCCAGCGGTCGCCGTTATCGAGCAGCCGCGCCTTGTCGTAATAGAGCTCTTCCCGCGTCTCGGTGGCGTATTCGGTGTTCGGCCCCTCGACGATGGCGTCCACCGGGCAGGCCTCCTGGCACAGGCCGCAGTAGATGCATTTGACCATGTCGATGTCGTAGCGGGTCGTGCGGCGGCTGCCGTCGGCGCGCGGCTCGGCCTCGATGTAGATGGCCTGGGCCGGGCAGACCGCCTCGCACAGCTTGCAGGCGATGCAGCGTTCCTCGCCCGACGGATAGCGGCGCAGGGCGTGCTCGCCCCGGAACCGAGGCGACTGGGGCCCTCGCTCGTTGGGATAGATGACCGTCTTCTTGGGGGCGGCCATGATCTTCAGGGCCAGCCCGAAGGCGCCCACGAAGTCCAGCAGGGCCGCGCCCCGGATGGCCTGTCCGATGCGCTGCATCATGGGTTGGCGGCCTTCCTCGGCTGGATCTCGCAGACGTAGTTGGACATCTGGGCCATGTCGCCGCCGACGTCCTTGGGGCGCACGAACCCGCCTTCGGAGGCGCACTTCTCCTTGGCCCGGCGCATGTCGTCGTAGGTCACCAGGCCGCGGCCGAGGCTGTAGCTCTCGATCTTCGCCTGCACGCCGGCGCAGGCGCCCAGCAGCAGAAGCAGGGAGACGGTGGTCGCCGCGCGCATCACAGCGCCCCCCCGTAGACGCGCCAGCCGGCCACCAGCATTACCGCGACCAGGGTCATCGGCAGGAAGACCTTCCAGCCCAGCCGCATCAGCTGGTCGTAGCGGTAGCGAGGCACGATGGCCTTGGCCATGGCGAACATGAAGAACCAGAAGATGATCTTGGCGAAGAACACCAGGAAGAAGAAGGCGCTCTGCGCGGTGGCCGGCCAGCCTTCGAGGAACGGCGTCGGGAAGCCCGGATTCCAGCCGCCGAAGAACAGCACGCTGATCATCGCGCACATCAGCACGATGTTGGCGTACTCGCCGATCATGAACAGCAGATAGGGCGTGGAGCTGTATTCGACCTGGTAGCCGGCCACGAGTTCGGACTCGGCCTCCGGCAGGTCGAACGGCGGGCGGTTGGTCTCGGCCAGGGCCGAGATGTAGAACACCACCATCATCGGGACCATCACCAAAGCCACCGGCAGGTTCCGGAGACCGCCGCCGAAGACGTTCCAGTTCCAGAACCAGCCGGCCTGCTTCGTCACCAGCTCGCTGAGGTTCATCGTCCCGGCGAGCAGGATCACGGTGATGATCACGAAGCCGATCGAGACCTCGTAGGAGACCATCTGCGCCGCCGAGCGCAGGGCGCCGAGGAACGGGTATTTCGAGTTGGACGCCCAGCCGCCCATGATGATGCCGTAGACGCCCAGCGAGCTGATCGCCAGGACATAGAGGATGCCGACGTTGAGGTTGGCGACCACCCAGCCGGGGGCCAGCGGGACAACGGCCCAGGCCGCGAACGCCAGCACGAAACTCATCAGCGGCGCCAGCAGGAACACGACCTTGTCGGCCCCGGCCGGGATGACGATTTCCTTGAGCACGAACTTGAGGAAGTCGGCGAACGACTGGAACAGGCCGAACGGCCCGACCACGTTGGGCCCCTTGCGCATCTGCACGCCGGCCCAGATCTTCCGGTCGCCCCAGAGCAGGAAGGCCAGGCTGAGCAGGATCCAGATCAGGACCAGGGCGATCTGGCCAACCGCCAGACCAAACCAGAGCCAGGGGGAGACGGTTTGCTCCGGCACTCGCCTACTCCGCGGCCATCTTGGCGGCGCCGGAGGCCAGGGCCGCGCATTCGGCCATGGTCACGCTGGCGCGCGCGATCGGGTTGGTCAGGTGGAAGGCCGTCACGGCGGCCGCGAACGGCGCGTCCGACAGCTTGCCGCCGTCGCCGACGGCCGAAAGGTCGAACACGGTCGGGATCGAACCCGGCGCGAAGTCGATCTGGCCGAAGGTCGGATGGTCGGCGAACAGCTTCCGCCGCAGCTGGTCGAGGCTGTCGTAGGGCAGCCTGGCGCCCAGATGGTCTGACAGGGCCCGCAGGATCGACCAGTCTTCCTTGGCCTCGCCCTTGGGGAACACCGCGCGTTCGCCCATCTGCACCCGGCCCTCGGTGTTGACGTAGAGGCCGTTCTTCTCGGTGTAGGCCGCGCCCGGCAGGATCACGTCGGCCTTGTGGGCCCCGCGGTCGCCGTGACTGCCCAGATAGACGGTGAAGGCGCCGGAGGCGCTGGTTTCGATCTCGTCGGCGCCCAGCAGGAACAGCACGTCGAGCGCGCCGGGCTTGACCATCTGGCCGGCGGTCAGGCCACCCGCGCCCGGCACGAAGCCCAGGTCCAGGCCGCCGACCCGCGCGGCGGCGGTGTGCAGCACGTTCCAGCCGTTCCAGCCATCCTTGACCAGGCCCATGCCCGTGGCGGCCTGGGCGATCATCTTCAGGACCGCGCCGCTGTCGGGACGGTTCAGCGCGCCCTGGCCGATGATGAACATCGGCTTCTGCTTGCTGATCGCGCCGTGCTTGACGAACGGCTTGAGGCTTTCAGGTCCCGCACCGAGGTAGTTGTAATCGTAGGTCAGGTCGGCCTGCTCGCCGACCACCCCGATCAGCACGTCGCCCTTCAGCCAGCGACGGCGGATGCGGGCGTTGAGCACCGGCGCCTCCAGCCGCGGGTTGGCGCCGATGATCATGATCGCATCGGCCTCGTCGATGCCGGCGATGGTGGAGTTGAACAGCCAGCTCTCGCGCGGCCCGGCGCCGAGGACCGTCCCGTCCTGGCGGCAGTCGAGGTTCTTCACGCCCAGCGACCCGAACAGGTCCAGGGCGGCCTTCATTGATTCGGCGTCCTGCAGGTCGCCGGCGATGACGCCGATCTTCTCAGGGCTGGTCGCCTTCACCCTGGCGGCGACGGCGGCGAAGGCCTCGCCCCAGGTCGCTGGGCTCAGCTTGCCGTTCACCCGCACATAGGGCCGGTCGAGGCGCTGACGGCCCAGGCCATCGACGGCGTAGCGGCTCTTGTCGCTGAGCCACTCCTCGTTGATGTCCTCGTTGATCCGCGGCAGCGCCCGCAGCACCTGGGCGCCCCGGCTGTCGATGCGCACCGCGCTGCCGAGCGCGTCCATCACATCGATGCTCTGGGTCTTCTTCAGTTCCCACGGGCGGTAGTTGAAGGCCCAGGGCTTGTGCGTCAGCGCGCCGACCGGGCACAGGTCGTTGACGTTGCCGCTGAGCTCGCTGGTCACCGCCGCGCCCAGATAGGTGGTGATTTCAACGTCTTCGCCGCGCGAGATAAGACCAATCTCCGGCACGCCCGCGACTTCCGTGATGAACCGCACGCAGCGGGTGCACTGGATGCAGCGCGTCATCACCGTCTTGATCAGCGGGCCCATCTCTTTTTCTTCGACGGCGCGCTTGTTCTCGCCATAGCGGCTGTCGTCGCGGCCATAGCCCATGGCCTGGTCCTGCAGATCGCACTCGCCGCCCTGGTCGCAGATCGGGCAGTCCAGCGGGTGGTTGATCAGCAGGAATTCCATCACGCCTTCGCGGGCCTTTTTGACCATCGGCGTGTTGGTGAAGATCTCCTGGTTCTCGGCGGCGGGCAGCGCGCATGAGGCCTGCGGCTTGGGCGGCCCGGGCTTCACCTCGACCAGGCACATGCGGCAGTTGCCGGCGATCGACAGGCGCTCGTGGTAGCAGAAGCGCGGAATCTCCTCGCCCGCCAGCTCGGCCACCTGCAGGACCGTCATCCCGGGTTCGAACTCGACCTCGACGCCGTTGACCTTGGCTATGGGCATATGGGCTGCACTACCTGAGCAATCGCGCGTCGGCGCCCATCGAAACGGGCGCCGCGTTGGTGCGCTGTCTCTATCGCTTCACGCCCCGCGTCAACCATTCGGGGGTCTCGAAACGGGGGAAAATGCCCAGGCCAGGGCGCTGGCCCCAGGGATTGACGCCAGGAAGCCCGCGGCGCGGCCCGGAACGATGAATTCGCCGGCGTCGGCAGTGGTCGTCCCGCGTTTGAGGGGGGAAGATTGGTCACGCGTCGTCGCCCTCCCCGTTCATCCCTCGCGCGGACTTCGAAGCCCCGTCGGCGGCTATTGCGCGGCGCCGGATGGCGACCCGGCCGCCGGTTTGACGCCGAAGACCGCCAGCAGGACCAGAGTCACCGACACCGCCGACCAGACCGCCTCCTTCAGGCTCGGAACCAGCGCCTTCAGAACGCCCACGGCCCCCACCGGCGCGCCGCCCAGCACGAACTGGATCAGCGGCAGCGACCAGACGATGGTGAACACCACGGTCAACAGGCCCGGCGCGGCCAGATAGAGGCCGCGATAGCCCAACTGCCGGCCGACCATGGTCAGGGCCACGACCGGCACCACGGCCATCAGGGCGCGAATGAGATAGTCCATGATACCCCCTACTCCGCCGCGATCAGGGTCGCCCCTTGAACATGCGGCCTCCCCGCCCGGTAGCTCGTAATCCGCTCTTCGACTTCGTGGCGGAAGTGGCGGAACAGGCCCTGGATCGGCCAGGCGGCGGCGTCGCCCAGGGCGCAGATGGTGTGGCCCTCGACCTGGGTCGTGACATCGAGGAGCGTGTCGATCTCCTTCATGTCCGCCTCGCCGGTGGCCATGCGCTCCATCACCCGCCACATCCAGCCCGTGCCTTCGCGACAGGGCGTGCACTGGCCGCAGCTCTCGTGCTTGTAGAAGTAGCTTAGGCGCGCGATGGCGCGGACCAGGTCGGTCGACTTGTCCATGACGATGACGGCCGCCGTGCCCAGGCCCGAGCGCAGCTCGCGCAGGGCGTCGAAGTCCATGGCCAGGTCCTCGCACTGCTCGGCCGGGATCATCGGCACGGACGAGCCGCCCGGGATCACGGCCTTGAGGTTGCCCCAGCCGCCCCGCACGCCGCCGCAGTGATCCTCGATCAGCTGGCGGAACGGGATGCTCATGGCCTCCTCGACATTGCAGGGCAGGTTCACATGCCCGGAAACGCAGAACAGCTTGGTCCCGGTGTTGTTCGGCCGACCAAAGCCGGCGAACCAGCCCGCGCCCCGGCGCAGGATTGTGCCGGCTACCGCGATGCTCTCGACGTTATTGACCGTGGTGGGGCAGCCGTAGAGGCCGGCGCCGGCGGGGAACGGGGGCTTCAGCCGCGGCTGGCCCTTCTTGCCCTCCAGGCTCTCCAGCAGGGCGGTTTCCTCGCCGCAGATATAGGCCCCGCCGCCGTGGTGGACGTAGAGGTCGAAATCCCAGCCGTGGACGTTGTTCTTGCCGATCAGCTTGGCCTCATAGGCCTGTTTGATCGCCGCCTCGAGGATCTCGCGCTCGCGCACGTATTCGCCGCGGATGTAGATGTAGCAGGCGTGCGCCTGCATCGAGAACGAGGCGATCAGGCAGCCCTCGATCAGCAGGTGCGGATCGTGGCGGATGATTTCCCGGTCCTTGCAGGTGCCCGGCTCGGACTCGTCGGCGTTGACCACCAGGTAGTGCGGCCGGCCCTCGCGGACCTCCTTGGGCATGAACGACCACTTCAGCCCCGTGCCGAAACCGGCGCCGCCGCGACCGCGCAGGCCGCTCTGCTTGATGTTGTCGATGATCCACGGACCGCCCGCGTCGAGCATGTCCTTCGTCCCGTTCCAGCAGCCGCGCTTCCTGGCCCCTTCGAGACCCCAGTCCTGGAGCCCGTAGAGGTTGGTGAAGATGCGGTCCTTGTCTTCGAGGATGCCGACCATGGTGCTTCAGGCTTTCGGATCGAAGGGATTGGCGCGGCGCCAGGCGGTGCGCTTCCAGATGACGTAGATATAGGCGACCCAGCCCAGCATGATCAGGCCGTAGCCGATCTGGATGGCCAGGTGGGACCAGTCGAAGATCCACCAAGACGGCGCCACCAGCGCGAAGCCGGCGAGGATCAGGAAAAAGCCCACCAGCCGCTCGCGGCGATAGAGGCCGCGCAGGGTGTCGATATAGGCGGTCTGTTTGGCCAGCAGTTCGGCTTCGCCGGTGTCGCTCATTGGACGATGTCCTTCGAGCGATCAGGTTGAGCCGTCGCGCCAGCCGCTTTGGCCATCGAAAACCGCATCACCACCACCACCATCGGGACGGCGCTGACTAGAATGGCGCCCATCATCAGCGCGGTGTTCTCGGTCTTCAGGAACAGGAAGACAGAGCCCGCGATGCACAGCGTTTCCCAGATCCAGGCGATCTGAAAGGGACGGTGTTTCCAAAGGTCTGGTAGCGCGATCTTCAAGCCGCCGGTTCCTTGCTGGCCTTCTTCGGCTTTTCGGGAAGGTTGGGAATCTTGATCTTCTTTGCCGCCGAGCCGTCGTAGAGTTTGGGGTCGAGCAGGGTCTGGATCTTGCCGTGCGGCTCGGACGCGCCGCGGCCGATGCGCGAGCCGGGTTTGGGCTTCTTGCCGGCCGCGAACTCGTCGAGGATCGTCGCCAGGCTCTCCGGCGTCAGGTCCTCGTAATAGTAGTCGTTGATCGCGGCCATCGGGGCGTTGGAACAGGCGCCCAGGCACTCGACCTCTTCCCAGCTGAACTTGCCGTCAGCCGACAGGTGATTCTTCGGGCCGATCTTCTTTTCCAGCACCGTCTTCAGGTCATTGGCCCCGCACAGCATGCAGGGCGTGGTGCCGCACAGCTGGACAAAGGCAACGGAACCAACGGGTTCCAGCTGGAACATGGTGTAGAAGGTCGCCACCTCCAGCACCCGGATCACTGGCATCCCCAGCAGCTCGGCGACGGCGCGGATGGCCGGCTCGCAGACCCAGCCCTCCTGTTTCTGCACCAGCCACAGAATCGGCAGCACCGCCGACTGTTTGCGCTCGGCAGGGTATTTGGCGATCCACCACTGGGCGGTCTTCAGCGTGTCCTTGCTGAAGGCGAACGAGGCGGGCTGGTCTTTCGCAAGTCGGCGGACGCTCACCGGTCAATCTCTCCAAACACGATGTCCAGGCTGCCGAGGATGGCGCTGACGTCGGCCAGCATGTGGCCGCGGTTGAGCGTGTCCATGGCCGCCAGGTGCGGGAAGCCCGGCGCGCGGATCTTGCAGCGGTAGGGCTTGTTGGTCCCGTCGCTGACCAGGAACACGCCGAACTCGCCCTTGGGCGCCTCGACACAGGCGTAGACCTCGCCCTCCGGGGTGCGGAATCCCTCGGTGTAGAGCTTGAAGTGATGGATCAGGGCTTCCATCGAGGCCTTCATCTCCGCGCGGCGCGGCGGGACGACCTTGTTGTCCAGGGTCATCACCGGGCCCGGCGTCCCGCGCAGCATGGCGCAGGCCTGGCGGATGATCTTCGTCGACTCGCGCATCTCCTGCATGCGGCACAGGTAGCGGTCGTAGCAGTCGCCGTTGATCCCCAGCGGGATGTCGAAGTCGAAGTCGCTGTAGCACTCGTACGGCTGGTTACGGCGCAGGTCCCAGGCGATGCCCGACCCGCGCACCATCACGCCCGAGAAGCTAAGGTCGATGGCCTGCTGGCGCGAGACCACGCCGATATCGACGTTGCGCTGCTTGAAGATGCGGTTGCCGGTGATCAGGGTCTCGATGTCATCGCAGCGCTTGGGGAACTGGGCGGCCCAGCGGTCGATATCCTCGATCAGCGCCTCGGGCAGGTCCTGGTGCACGCCACCCGGCCGGAAGAAGTTGGCGTGCAGCCGCGCGCCGCAGGCGCGCTCATAGAACACCATCAGCCTCTCGCGCTCCTCGAAGCCCCAGAGCGGCGGCGTCAGGGCGCCGACGTCCAGGGCCTGGGTCGTCACGTTGAGCAGATGGCTGAGAATCCGGCCAATCTCGCTGTAGAGCACGCGGATGATCGAGCCGCGCCGCGGAACCTCAACGCCCAGCAGCTTCTCGATGGCCAGGCAGAAGGCGTGCTCCTGGTTCATCGGCGCGACGTAGTCGAGGCGGTCGAAATACGGAATGTTCTGGAGGTAGGTGCGGGCCTCCATCAGCTTCTCGGTGCCGCGATGCAAGAGGCCGATGTGCGGATCGACCCGCTCGACGACCTCGCCGTCCAGCTCCAGCACCAGACGCAGCACGCCGTGCGCGGCCGGGTGCTGCGGGCCGAAGTTGATGTTGAACTTGCGAACCGGGGTTTCGGGAATCGCCGGGACGTTCGAAGAATCGTCGGCCATCAGGACTGGACTCCCGTGGTGCGTGGTTCGAGACGCGCTGCGCGCTCCTCACCATGACGAATAGTGATGACGCCAACCCTCCCCGTCATCCTGAGGAGGCCCGCAGGGCCGTCTCGAAGGACGCAACATGCCATGATCAGCTCCCCGCCTTGTCGTCGCCCGGCAGGGCGTAGCTGGCGCCCTCCCAGGGCGAGAGGAAGTCGAACTGGCGGAACTCGGCGATCTTCACCGGCTCATAGACCACCCGCTTGAGCTCGTCGTCGTAGCGCACCTCGACATAGCCGGTCATCGGGAAGTCCTTCCGCAGCGGATGGCCGTGGAAGCCATAGTCGGTCAGCAGCCGGCGCAGGTCCGGGTGATCGCTGAAGAAGATGCCGTACATGTCGAACGCCTCGCGCTCGAACCAGTCGGCGGCCGGGAACAGGCCCGCGACGCTGGGCACGGGCGTGTCCTCGTCGGCCTGGACCTTCAGGCGAATGCGGTGGTTCCTGACCATCGACAGCAGGTGATAGACCACGTCGAACCGCAGCGGCCGCTCCGGATAATCGACGCCGGCGAGGTCGATCAGCTGGTGGAACCGGCAGTCGGGGTCGTCGCGCAGGAAGGTCAGCGCCTGGACCACGCGGGCGGCGGGGCCGGTGACGGTCAGCTCGCCGAACGCCACCTCACAGGTGGTGATCGCGCCGGCGCTACCCGCCACGATGCTCTGGCCGAGGGCTTCGAGATCCGTGCTCATCGCTCGATGGTCCCCGTGCGGCGGATCTTCTTCTGCAGCTGCAGCACGCCGTAGACCAGGGCCTCGGCGGTCGGCGGGCAGCCCGGGACATAGATGTCCACCGGCACCACGCGGTCGCAGCCGCGCACGACGCTGTAGCTGTAATAGTAGTAGCCGCCGCCGTTGGCGCAGCTGCCCATGCTGATGACATAGCGCGGCTCGGGCATCTGGTCGTAGACCTTGCGCAGCGCCGGGGCCATCTTGTTGGTCAGGGTGCCGGCGACGATCATCACGTCGCTCTGGCGCGGGCTGGCGCGGGGCGCGAAGCCGTAGCGCTCCAGGTCATAGCGCGGCATCGAGGCCTGCATCATCTCGACCGCGCAACAGGCCAGGCCGAAGGTCATCCACATCAGCGACCCGGTGCGGGCCCAGGTGATCAGGTCGTCGGCGGCGGCCGTGACAAAGCCCTTGTCGGCCAGCTGCTGCGAGACGCCGTCGAAATAGGGGTCGTGGAGGCGCGGGTCGTAACCCTCGACCGTCGAACGGCCGGCCGCCCCGGCAGGAACGATCACTCCCATTCCAGGGCTCCCTTTTTCCACTCGTAGACAAAGCCGACGGTCAGCACGCCGAGGAAGGCCATCATCGACCAGAAGGCGAAGACGCTCTGGTCGTGGGGCAGCTTCATCAGGCTCACGGCCCAGGGAAACAGGAAGGCCACTTCCAGGTCGAAGATGATGAACAGGATCGAGACCAGGTAGAACCGGACGTCGAACTTCATCCGCGCGTCGTCGAAGGCGTTGAACCCGCATTCGTAGGCAGAGAGCTTTTCAGGATCCGGCGCCTTGGGCGCGAAGATGGCGGCGGCGAGGATGAAGGCCACGCCGAGCGCCGCCGCGATCCCGAGCAGGATCACGATCGGCAGATACTGGAGGAGGAAGGCGTCCATGGGTGTCCCGGAAAGGAGTCGGGGCCCTTCTAGCCCATGGCCGTGAGGGGTTCAAACGGCGTCGCTGTGTTGGGAACTGTTTTCATCCGTCATCCTGGGCCCTGTGCCCAGGACCCCTCGCTCAGCATCCCCGTGAGAGCGTGATCTCGCGCCGCCCCCGCGACGGAGAAAGGGGTCCTCGCCACAGGGGCGAGGATGACGGTGAGGGTGGAGCTTGCGGCGTCCTTAACCCCGTGCAGACTTCGCCCATGACGAATACCTCGCCACCCCGAAAATCTCCCGGAATACGCATCCTCGACGCCGTCGAACGGTTCGGCGACCGGCTGCCCGATCCGGTGTTCATCTTCCTGTGGCTGATCGGCGGGGTGGTCGTCGCCAGCATTATCTGCACGGCGCTGGGCGTCAGCGCGACCAATCCGGTGACCCATGAGGTGCTGGTCGCCCAGAGCCTGCTGGCGCCGGGCAACATCCGCACCCTGCTGACCGAAATGGCCAGGACCTTCACCGGCTTCGCCCCGCTGGGCCTGGTGCTGCTGGTCATGCTGGGCGCCGGGGTGGCCGAGCGGGTCGGTCTGCTGTCGGCGGCCATCGCCGGGCTGGTCAAGGCCGCGCCCAGAGCCCTGCTGACGCCGATGGTGCTGCTGATCGGCCTGCTGTCGAATCATGCGGCCGATTCGGGCATCGTCGTGCTGCCGCCGCTGGCCGCGGTGGTGTTCGCCGCGGCCGGCCGCAATCCGATCGCGGGCCTGGCCTGCGCCTACGCCGCGACCATCGCCTCGTTCGCCGGCAACCCCCTGCCCGGCCAGTTCGACGCGCTGATTCTGGGCTTCACCGAGCCGGCGGCCCGGCTGCTGGACCCGACCTGGACCGCCAACCTCGCCGGCGACTGGTATTTCACCGCCACCGGCGGGGCGGTGTTCATCGCCGTGGGCTGGATCATCACCGACAGAATCGTCGAGCCGCGCCTGGGCGTCTGGACCCCGCCGAAGGCCGCCGCGACGATCGGGGGCGAGCCGGCCGGCGCGCCAAAGGGCGCCCTGCTCTGGTCCGGTCTGGCGGCCATGGCCGTGATCCTGTTGTGGGCGGCCCTGGCGCTGTCGCCGGGCGCGCCGTTGCAGGACCCGACCGCGGAGGGACCGGCCCGCTGGACGCCCTTCTTTCGCTCGCTGGTGGCCGGCTTCTTCCTGCTGTTCCTCGCCAGCGGCTGCGTCTACGGCCTCAAGACGGGCCTGATCCGCAAGGACGCCGATGTCGTGCGCTATGCGTCCGAGTCGATCGCCGCCATGGCGCCCTACATCGTGCTGGCCTTCGTCGCCTCGCACTTCATCGCCATGTTCGGCTGGTCGAACCTGGGGGCCATCTCGGCGATCAACGGAGCGGGCGCGCTCAAGCGGTCGGGCGCGCCGCTGGGCGTCATCCTGATGGGGGTGACGGTGCTGGGCGCGGGCCTGGACATGGTCATCGCCTCGGCCTCGGCCAAATGGGCGGCGCTGGGTCCGGTGCTGGTGCCGATGCTGATGCTGCTGGGCGTCAGTCCGGAGATGACCACGGCGGCCTATCGCATGGGCGATTCGAGCCTAGTGATCATGTCGCCAATGAACCCCTACTTCATCCTGGTGCTGGGCTTCGCGCGGCGCTGGCGGCCGGAACTGGGGGTCGGCGGGCTGCTCTCGACCCTGCTGCCCTACGCCGTGGCGTTTTTCGTCGCCGGCCTTGCCGTGACCGGGCTCTGGGGAGCCCTCGGTCTGGCCACCGGACCGGCCGCGCCGTTTCATTATCTGATCCCCGCCTGACCGGTTGACAGGCCAAGGGCAGGGACCTATCAGACGCCCCTCGCCGCGAGGCGGGCATCTTTGCGGATGTAGCTCAGTTGGTTAGAGCGCCGGCCTGTCACGCCGGAGGTCGCGGGTTCGAGTCCCGTCATTCGCGCCATTTCCCTTCACAATCCGATCGACCGCGCCGCCCCGGGGCAGGCTGTGTCAAAGGTTGCCCTGGGCGTCGCGGTCCAGGGCGCTCCGGGCATCGGCCTCATCGGCAAGCAGAAGGAAGGTCCTGGCGAGGCCTTCGTAGGCGACCCGGGCCGCGTCGTCCTCGGTCAGGCCCGCCATTCGCAACATCTCCGACGCTCGCCTTCGGTATTGGATCGGGACCGTCACGTGTCGATATCGCGGCTGGGCGATTCATGGTCTTTGGTCGTGCGAGCAACGTGAAGCCAATCGTCAGACATCGTTCCGTATGCCGAGACAATTTTCCCATCGCCGTCCATTTTCGAACTTTGCAAGGTCTCCATGGCCATGCTCAGGTACTGGCGTTCGGTTATCATTGCGGGCATCTATCCTCATCCGCATCTCACAACGCCTCGCGGATCATTTGGTCCCCTGCAATCACGGCGACGGCCGCGCAACATCGACCGGGCGGATGATCGCCCCGTCGCTGGCGACATGGACACCGCCATGTCGGCGCTATGGACCCCCGCCCGCGGGGGACCCATTCTCGTCCGCTCACGGAACGATTCGAAGGCAGGCGATTGCTGCACAGACTCCAGGCCCGCATGCGCAGGGGAAACACGCTGATTGGACGCTTCCGCGAGCGGCTTCACGCCCTCAGCTGGGTCGCGCACCGGCAGCAGTACGCCGCCCTGCCCTGGCGTGAGACCAAGGCCGGGGTTGAGATTCTCCTGATCACCTCGCGCGAGACCCGCCGTTGGGTCATCCCCAAGGGCTGGCCGATGATCACGCTTGCCGCCCACGACGCGGCGGCCCAGGAGGCCTGGGAAGAGGCCGGGGTTCGCGGCGAGATCGGCGATACGCCCCTGGGGGCCTTCCGCTACCGCAAGCGGATGAAGTCCGGCCCGCCGCAGCGGTGCCGGGTCGATGTCTATCCCCTGGCCGTCACCGTCGAGGCCAAGGACTGGCCCGAGAAGCGCCAGCGCCAGCGCCGCTGGGTTCCGGCGCTGGAGGCCGCGCGCATGGTCGAGGAGCCCGGACTGCGGCTGCTTATCGAGAGCTTCGCGGCAAGCCGGCAGGCGGCGTGACGAAGGCCGCGTCGCCGGTCAGCCCGGCATAGATCGCCGCCAGCTGCTCGAACACGCCGGCCCAGCCGTGCCGGGCCTCGGTCCGGCGCCGCGCGGCCCGGCCGACCTCAATCATGTCGCGCTCGAACAGGGCGGCGATGGCCTCGGCCAGCGCCGGTCCGTCCGACCGCGGGGCCAGCTGGCCCACGGCCTCATCGACCGACTCGGCGACTCCGCCCGCATCGACGCCCACGACCGGCAGGCCGCAGGCCATGGCCTCGAGCACGACCAGGCCGAACGGCTCGGCGTCGTTGGCGTGCACGAAAGCGTCGCAGCTGGCGAGAATGCGGGCCAGCCGGGCCGGATCGGTCTGATACGGCGCGGCGACGACCCGGTCGGAGGGCGCGGCCGCCTCGCCCGCGCCCACCAGCACCAGGACGTAGGGTTCGCCGAGGCGCTCGACCGCATCGACCAGCACGTCGATGCGCTTCTCCCGCGCCGGACGACCGGCGAACACCAGCAGGCGATGCCCCGGACCCAGGCCCAGCTCCCGCCGCACGGCCTCGCGGTCGGCCTGGCCCGGATGAAACAGGTCGGTATCGACGCCCAGCGGCAGGGCGATGGCCGATGTCACGCCCGACTCGATCAGCCGGTCGGCGACGAAGCGGCTGGGGGCCACGGCCTGGTCGAAGTCGCGATAGATGGCCGCCCAGCGCCTGCGCACCGGCTTTTCCGCCCAGTCGCCGATCATCAGCGCCGCCAGGGCGCCGAGATCGGTGTGACAGAAGCCGACCACCGGCACGCCCAGACGGGCGCCGGCCTTCTGCGCCGCCAGACCCGGGGTGTAGGGGTCCCCGGCCTCGATGATCGAGGGGTTCTGGCGGATCAGGCGGTCCATCCAGGTCGCCTTGCTCAGGGGCCAGCGGTAACCGTCCCCGAACGGCAGCGGCGCGGCGTAGATCGACACCCGGCCGTGGCCGTCATGGAAATCCCGAGGACCGGGCGCGACCAGGGTGTGGCGCACCCCGGGACGAGCCTTGGCCAGCCAGGCGCGCTTGGCCGTCAGATAGCGCTTAACGCCTCCGCTGCGGGGAGCGTAGAGCATGGTCGTATCGACCAGGCGGGGGCTGGGGTCGGCGAACGGCACGCGATGATCCAGAACGCCGGAGGGCGCTTCGGATCAAAGCGTCAACGGCTCCCCGGTTCCTTGTCGCCGCGAACGACGCCACGCCGCGCCAGGGCCTCGCGCAACAGCACCTCCAGCTGCGCGTTGATGCTGCGCAGTTCGGCGGCCGCGAGGCGCTCGACCGCTTCGAGCACCTCGGGCCTGACCCGCATCAGAAAGGCGCGTTTTCCCGGACTCGCCACGCCTCACCCGTAGAGCGTGCCGGTGTTGAGCACGGGCTGCGCGTCGCGGTCGCCGCAGAGCACGACCAGCAGGTTGGAGACCATGGCCGCCCGGCGCTCTTCGTCCAGGTTGACCACGCCGCGATCACCCAGCTGCTGCAAGGCGTCCTCGACCATGCTGACCGCGCCGATGACGATGGTCCGGCGGGCGGCGATCACGGCCTCGGCCTGCTGACGCCGCAGCATGGCCCCGGCGATCTCGGGCGCGTAGGCCAGGTGCATCAGGTGGGTCTCGTCGATGGCGATGCCGGCGACGGCCACGCGCTGCTGAAGATCGACCTTGAGCCGCTCGCCGACGACCTCGGCGTCCGCCCGCAGGGTCGGCTCCTCGTGTTCGGCGTGGTCATAGGCATAGTGGCGCGCCGTCTCGCGCAGGGCCGTCTCGATCTGGATGTTGATGAAGGCGGCGTAGTCATCGACGTCGAACAGGGCCTGGGCCGAGTCCTCGACGCGCCAGACCACGTTGGCGGCGATCTCGATCGGATTGCCGCGCTTGTCGTTGACCTTGAGCATCTCGCTGGTGACGTTGCGCACCCGCAGGCTGATCTTCTTGCGCCCGAACCAGGGCAGCACCCAGCGCAGGCCGGTGGTGCGGTCCGTGCCCTTGTAACTGCCGAACAGGGTGATGGCCGCGCCCTCGTTCGGCTGCAGCGAATAGAAGCCGGCGAAACCCAGGGCGGCGAGGGTCACGGTGATGACCCCGACGACGCCCATCGGCGCGCCGCCGTCCTGGTCGATATGGCTGAGGAGCCAGATGCCGCCCGCCAGCAAACCCAGCATGACCAGCAGGATCAGCAGGATCAGCCCGCCGTTGACGCCGCCGCCGACACGCTCGCCGGTGCGGTTGATGCTTCCATGTTCAGCCATCCGGCCCTCCTTAAATTAGTATCAAAGTGATATCACTTTTCGCGGACGCGTCAACGCCCTTGCCGAGAGCCCGCGCGAGGGGTTAGGCGAGGATGCGGGGGAACCATGGCGCGATATCTCTTCACCACCTGGGAAGGCGGCGGGCACGTTCAGCCGATGATGCTGGTGGCCCGCGGGCTGCTGGATCGCGGCCATCAGGTGCTGCTGCTCAGCGACGCCTGCAACGCGCCCGAGGCGGCGGCGCACGGCCTGCCGTTCCGGCCCTGGCGGCACGCGCCCTCGCGGCCGGACAAGACGGCGGCCAGCGACCTGCTGCGCGACTGGGAAGCCGACAATCCCGCCGAAGGGATCCAGCGGCTGTGCCAGCGGATCATCGCCGGCCCGGCCGCGCTCTACGCCCGCGACGTGCTGGAGGCGCTCGACTCGGGGCCCTTCGACGCGGTCGTCACCCAGGAACTGCTGTTCGGCGCGATGATGGCGGCGGAAGCGGCGAGCGTTCCGCTGGCCCTGTTCTGCGCCAACGTCTGGCCCTTCCCCACCCTGCCCGGCCTGCCGCCGTTCGGCGCGGGCATGGCGCCGGCGGCCGGCGAGCAGGACGTCATGCTGCACCAGATGGTCGCCCAGACGACGCGGATGCTGTTCCAGTCCGGCCTGCCCGACCTGAACGCCGCCCGCGAAGGCCTGGGCCTGCCGCCGCTGGCCGACCTGTTCGACCAGATCGCCGTCGCCCGGCGCATAATGCTGGCCACCAGCCGCGCCTTCGACTTCGCGCCCGACCCGCTGGCCGAGCCGTTCCGCTATGTCGGACCCTATGTCGCCGATCCGGTGGACGCCGGAGGCTGGGACTCGCCCTGGTCGCCGCACGACGCCCGGCCGCTGGTGGTGGTCACCTCCTCGGGCCTCTACGAGGCGCAGGAGGATCTGCTGCGACGGATCATCGCCGCCGTGGAGCCCCTCCCCCTCCGCGCGCTGGTCACGCTCGGCCCCGCCCTGGACCCGGCCGGTTTTCCGGGCGCGGACAATGTCCAGGTCGTGGCCAGCGCGCCGCACGGCGCCCTGTTTCCCGAGGCGGCGCTGTTCATCACCCACGGCGGACACGGCTCGACGCTGCGGCCACTGATGGCGGGCCTGCCGCTGCTGGTGATGCCGGGCCTGCGCGACCAGCGGGACAACGCCCAGCGGGTCGTGGCTCGCGGCGCCGGGCTGATGCTGGAACGAACCGCCGCGCCGGAGAAGATCGGCGAGGCCGTGACTCGGCTGTTGGCCGACGCGGCCTTCCGCCAGGCCGCCGCCCACCTCGGCGCGGCTATCAGCGCCGATATGGTCAGCCGCAGCGCCGAGACGGCGCTGGAGGGGATGGTTTAGGCGGTCGCGCGATCGCCCTACGCAGTGATTGGCGGACTGATTGGCCGCCCTCCTTCGCCCAGGATGCGGTTCCGGGTGGCTCGCCACCCGAAGCCCGCAGGGCGAAGGGTGGTGGGCGGCGAGGGGTTCGAACCCCCGACCCTCTCGGTGTAAACGAGATGCTCTGACCAGCTGAGCTAGCCGCCCGTCACCCGGGTCATAGCCGCCCCGCGGCATGTCGAAAAGCAAAGAGGCGACCGCCGTGTGGGCGACCGCCTCCCGCGATTTTCAAACCGTGACGCAGCGCTTAGCTGTTCAGGGTGGTCTTCAGGCCTTCGCCGACCTGGAAGCGGGCGGTCTTGGAGGCCGGACGTTTGACGGTCTCGCCGGTGCGCGGGTTGCGCGCGGTGCCGGCGGCCCGGTTCACGGCCTTGAAGGTGCCAAAGCCGACAAGGCGGACGTCGTTGCCGCTCTTGAGCGACGCGGTCACCGAGTCGACGAACGCCTGCAGCGCGGCGGCAGCCTGCGTTTTATTGAGACCCGCGCCATCGGCGATGGCGGCGACCAGTTCGGCCTTGGTCATTGATTTCTCCCAGCCAAGTGTTGTGCGGCGCGGCGTTCCCCCCAAGGGCGAGCCGTTCGCCTGCAAGGGATTATGGCTGATGGCGACCCTAGGTCAAACGAAAGGCCGCCCGGGAATCACCCGGGCGGCCCACATTATCGTTGATAACTTAGGTTCAGTGGGTGATCACGGGGTCGTCGAGGCCCTCTTCCACCTTCGCAGTCGCAGCAATCGATTCGTCCGCCTCCGTCCATTCGATCGGCGTGAGCGGTCCGGTCAGGGCCAGCGCGAGCACCTGATCGATGGTCGAGACCGGGATAATCTCCAGCCCCTTCTTCACCGTGTCGGGCACCTCGGCGAGGTCCTTTTCGTTTTCCTGCGGGATCAGCACCGTCTTCACGCCCGAGCGCAGGGCCGCCAGCAACTTCTCCTTCAAGCCGCCGATGGCCGTGACCCGGCCGCGCAGGGTGATCTCGCCGGTCATGGCGATCTCCTTGCGGATCGGGATGCCGGTCAGCACCGAGACCATGGCCGTGGCCATGGCCGCCCCGGCCGAGGGACCGTCCTTGGGCGTCGCGCCGTCCGGCACGTGCACGTGGATGTCGGTCTTCTCGAACACCGAGGGCTTGATGCCGAAGGCCGGGGCCCGCGAGCGGACATAGCTGTTCGCCGCCGAGATCGACTCCTTCATCACCTCCTTGAGGTTGCCGGTGATCGACATCCGGCCCTTGCCCGACATGCGGATGGCCTCGATGGTCAGGATGTCGCCGCCGAACTCGGTCCAGGCCAGGCCCGTGACGATGCCGACCTGGTCCTCCTCGTCCGTCTCGCCGTAGCGGAACTTCTTCACCCCGGCGTATTTGGCCAGACGCTCGTCGTCGATGGTGATCGAGACGACCTGTTCGCGCGCCAGGTCGCGGACGACCTTGCGGGCCAGGTTGCCCAGTTCCCGCTCCAGCGACCGCACGCCGGCTTCCCGGGTGTAGTAGCGGATCAGGTCGCGGATCGCCTCGTCGGGCACAACGAACTCGGCCGAGGTCAGGCCGTGGTCCTTGGTCAGCTTGGGCAGCACGTGCCGCTTGGCGATCTCGACCTTCTCGTCCTCGGTGTAGCCGGGGATGCGGATGATCTCCATCCGGTCCATCAGCGGCTGAGGCATGTTCAGGCTGTTGGCCGTGGTGACGAACATCGTCTGCGACAGGTCGTAATCGACCTCCAGATAATGGTCGGCGAACGCCCCGTTCTGCGCCGGGTCGAGCACTTCCAGCAGGGCCGAGGACGGGTCGCCGCGATAGTCGCTGCCCATCTTGTCGATCTCGTCGAGCAGGAAGAACGGATCGACCGCCTTGGCCTTCTTCATCGACTGGATAACCTTGCCGGGCATCGAGCCGATGTAGGTGCGGCGGTGACCGCGGATCTCGGCCTCGTCACGCACGCCGCCGAGCGACAGGCGCACGAACTCACGACCGGTCGCCTTGGCGATCGACTTGCCGAGCGAGGTCTTGCCGACGCCCGGAGGGCCGACGAGGCAGAGGATCGGCCCTTTAAGCGAATTGGTCCGGGCCTGGACGGCCAGATACTCGAGGATGCGCTCCTTCACCTTCTCCAGGCCGTAGTGATCCTCTTCCAGGATCGCTTCGGCGCGGGCGAGGTCGATCTTCTTCGGCTTGGCCTTGCCCCACGGGATGGACAGCAGCCAGTCGAGGTAGTTGCGCACCACCGTGCTCTCGGCCGACATCGGGCTCATGTTGCGCAGCTTCTTCAGCTCGCCCTCGGCCTTGGCGCGGGCTTCCTTGCTGAGGCGCGTCTTCTTGATGCGCTTTTCCAGCTCGATGAGTTCGTCGCGGCCGTCGTCCTGATCGCCCAGCTCGCGCTGGATCGCCTTCATCTGCTCGTTGAGATAGTACTCGCGCTGGGTCTTCTCCATCTGGCGCTTCACGCGCGAGCGGATCTTCTTCTCGACCTGCAGGACGCTGATCTCGCCCTCCATCAGGGCGAAGACCTTCTCCAGCCGCTTCACGACATTGAAGATTTCCAGCAGCTGCTGCTTGTCGCCGATCTTCACCGACAGATGGGCGGAGATGCTGTCGGCCAGCTTGCCCGGCTCGACGATCTGCGGGATCGACGCCAGGGCCTCGGGCGGGATCTTCTTGTTCAGCTTGACGTAGTTCTCGAACTGCTCGGCCACGGCGCGCGACAGGGCCTCGGCCTCGTGCTCCTCGCCGCCGTCCTCCTCGATGAGGGCGGTCTCGGCCTCGTAATAATCGTCGCGGCCGGTGAATTTGATCACCGCCGCGCGGTGCTTGCCTTCGACCAGCACCTTGACCGTGCCGTCCGGCAGCTTGAGCAGCTGCAGCACGGTGGCGACTACGCCGACGTCATAGATATCGTCGGTGGCGGGATCGTCGTCGGCCGAGTTCTTCTGGGTGGCCAGCAGGATCTGCTTGTCGCCCTTCATCACCTCTTCGAGCGCGCGCACGGACTTGTCGCGTCCCACGAACAGGGGAACGACCATATGGGGAAACACCACGATGTCCCGAAGCGGCAACACCGGAAGCGTACGGATGTCGGTCATACCAGTCTCCTCCGCGCGACCCTGCAACGTCGGCGCCGCGCAGGACGCCCCACACTGAGCGTCCTTTGTGAAGGATATGTGGCCGCTTCGCCGCGCCGTTCAAGCATGGGGGACGCCGCGCGACGGCCGGTCGCGGGGAAAAGCGCGGTTTTCCACGGGTTTTCGCGGTCTCGCGTCCCGGTGGGGCGCGCGGAGGGCTTTGTCCCCTCTGTCCCGGTTGGCCGAAATTCGGCCGGCCCGGGCGAGGACTGGACCGTTGCCCCCGCGGAGCGAAATCCCGGGGTCACCGCCCCGCTCCGCACCAGCCGTGGCCGATGCGCTGGCGGACGGAAGAAGATGCGTTGGCCAACACCGCGCGCCTGACCGGCCGGGCAAGGGCCTGGCGTGTCTCTAAGGGGTCCGCGGCGGTGCGTCATCCATCCAGTATGCGGCCATTTGGGCCGCCGGGGGTCTGGCGCGCCTTGCCCCCGGATCGCAGCGAAGGAAACTGTCTCGCCTGTCTGCGGAAATGTCCCGCGATGTCGCGGGAATATATGTCGCGGGAGTCTCGCTTTACTTCCCCTTCAAGGGAGAAGGCGAAGGCCTTCAATCTCTTGCAAGCCAGCCTGCCGGACCGTCGCCTCTCGGGCCAGCCGCGCATTCCGCGCCAGCGCCATCCGGGTCAGCCGGGCTTCATCGACCGGCGGGTTGTCGGGGTCGGCCTCAGCGGCGGCTTCGATTTCAGCGTAGCTGGCACGCCTACTCCGCCGCCTGGTGGCTGTAGCTGAACACCCTGGCCAGCCGCCAGCCATCGGGGGCCAGGCGCCAGACCTGGACGAAATGGGCCTTGCCGACAAGCTTCTCCGGCCCGTCGCCCTTCCGTTCGTAGAACAGGTGATCACCTTCCTCGAAGGCGCCGTAGCCGGGGATCGGCTCGACCTTGAGGCTGCCGGCCACCAGCTCGCGGCGGGAGCGCCAGGCGTCGGGCTTCTTCCGCTCTTCGCAGGACTGGGCGTAGCCCTCGACCATCGGCGCGGCGCTGGTCGCCACCACGCCCTCCCGGTCATGGTACATCTCGAAGTCGGGTTCGAGCATGGCGGCGACCCGGGTCGCGTCGCAGCCGGTGAAAAACACCTCGAAGAATTCGGCGTCGCGCGCCTTGATGGCCGCCGTCAGCGCCTCGCCCTGCGGCAGGACAGGGCCGGCGGGCGGAGTCTGGGCCGCGGCCGGGCCGGCCGCCAGCGCGATGGCCAGGGCCGCGCAGATCAGGCGCATCACCGTTTCTTCCCCAGATGCGCGGCGATATCCTTGGTCATCCGGCCGGCGGCGCGGTGGGCGGCGGTCAGCTGCTCTTTCGTCACGCCCCAGCGCTTCATCCAGTATTCGACGGCCTGACGCTCGGACAGGTCCAGCCGCTCGCGGTCGATGAAGCCGCGCTTGTCTTTCAGGCCGGCCATGGGCGGTCTCCGGTGGATGTGCTCCGCTTCGATAGCGCCAATAGCGGCGCGGGAACAGGTTGCGTCCTTCGAGACGCGATCCTGACGGATCGCTCCTCAGGATGACGAACACCAATGCCCGTCATGGTGAGGAGCGAGCTTCAAGCGAGCGTCTCGAACCACGCACATTGGCCCGGCGCGAACGGCCCGCTACCCTGCGGCCATGACCCAGCCCCTGCGCCGCCTGATCGACCTGCCCGGGATCGCCGACCTGGAGACCCGGGCGCTGATGAAGCCGTCGCTCGCCGAGCCGGAGGCGCGCGCCGAGGTCCCCGAGATCGATGAGGCCTGCCGCGCCAGCTTCGGCCTGACGCCCGACGAGGCCGAGGCCGTCGCCCTGCCCGCCGACTGGGACGGGATCGACCGCAAGCCGCCGGCGCAGCAGGTGTTCGCGTTCGAGGACGCCGGCTGGGACGTCACCGACAAGCGCCGCCCCCTGCGCATGCTGGGCCATTACGCCCTGCCCCTGTGGCTGGCGATCCGCGGCGTCGCCGGCGAACTGCCGTTCCAGGCGCCGCCGGCCGAGGCGAGCGACACCTGGGCCACCGGCATGGCCGCCGACGCGAAGGCGTTCCGCAAGCGGTAGCCGCAGGGGACATGTACCGCCTTCGGTACATGTCCCCACCCCCTGCCGCCAATAAGCCCCGATCCCGGCGTATCCCTTGCGCCACACCGCCTCTGCCCCGCGCGGACCGCGTCATCGCGGCGCCTCGCGCGACTCGAAGCGGGGGCTTAAACATCTCCGTCGCATAGTCGCGCTAGATCGTCCGGAAGAGACGCTCGCCGCGATCCCGGGAAGAGACCTTGACCACGAACGCCTCAGACACCCGCGCCTGGCGCAAGATCCTCGCCGCCTACCAGCGGCCCAGCCACGGTCGCTCCATCCTTGAGATCGTCCTCAGCGCCGCGCCCCTGGCCGCCATCTGGACGGCCGCCTGGGTGGCGGCCGTGTTCGGCCTGTGGTGGCTGGCCCTGCTGCTGTCGATCCCGGCCGCCGCCTTCCTGGTGCGGCTGTTCATGGTGCAGCACGATTGCAGCCACCAGTCATTCTTCCGCAGCCCCGCGGCCAACGACTGGACCGGCCGGCTGATCGGGGTGCTGACCATGACGCCCTATCACTGCTGGCGTCGGTCGCACGCCATCCACCACGCCACGTCGGGCGATCTCGACCGCCGGGGCCTGGGCGACATCGCCACCCTGACGGTGGCCGAGTACCGCGCCCTGCCGCTGCTGAAGCGCATCGGCTATCGCCTGTACCGCAGCCCGCTCATCCTGTTCGTCATCGGCCCGGCCTGGGTGTTCGTCATCGAGCAGCGCATGCCGATGGGGCTGATGAAGGAGGGCTGGAAGCCCTGGCTCAGCGCCATGGGCACCAATGTCGCCATCGCGGTGGTCATCGGCCTGGTCATCTGGGCCGGCGGCTGGAAGGGCCTGCTGCTGATCCACCTGCCGACCATCCTGCTGGCCGCCTCGATCGGGGTGTGGCTGTTCTACGTGCAACACCAGTTCGAGAACGCCTACTGGGCCCGCAAGGGCGAGTGGGACCACACCACCGCGGCGCTGCACGGCAGCTCACACTATGACCTGCCCGAGCCCCTGCGCTGGATGACCGCCAACATCGGCGTCCACCACGTCCATCACGTGAACAGCCGCATCCCCTACTACCGTCTGACCAAGGTGCTGAAGGACCATCCGGAGCTGCGCGAGGTCAGCCGGCTGGGCCTGCTGGAGAGCTTCCGCACCGTGTCGCTGGCCCTGTGGGACGAGGGCGGCCGGCGGCTGATCTCGTTCCGCCAGGCGCGTCAGCTGCGCCGGGCCGAACACGCGGCGGCCTAGGCGGAATTCGGTGACAGTTTACGAATTGCGGATCCGCTGACGCCGAGCGGTTCACGGCGGCAATTCGTAAACTGTCACCGAATTCCTCGGCGCCCCTGTCGGAGCGCGGCATACTCGTTCGTCCTGTGAGGAAACGAGGATCCGCCCGTGCTCTACGCCATCCTTTGCTACAACGCCGAAGACGTCGTCATGTCCTGGTCGCAGGAGGAGGACGACGCGGTCATGGCGCGGCTGAACCTCACGCACGAGCGGCTCACGGCCGAGGGCAAGCTGGGCCCCTCGCTGCGGCTGATGCCGACCACGGCCGCCACCACCCTGATCAAGAGCCAGGACCTGGTCATTGATGGCCCCTACGCGGAGACCAAGGAGCAGCTGCTGGGATTCTACATCCTCGACATCTCCGGGCTCGACGAGGGGCTGGAAATCGCCCGCGAGCTGGGCCGGGCCAATCCCGGCGGCGCCTATGAGCTGCGGCCGCTGCGGCTGTTCCTGCCGGGCGCGCCGCTGACATGATCGACATGGCCTGGATCGACGCGGCCCTGACCTCGGCCCGTCCCCAGGCCGTCGGCGCGCTGCTGCGCTATTTCCGCGACCTCGACACGGCCGAGGAGGCGTTTCAGGACGCCTGTCTGCGGGCCCTGAAGAGCTGGCCGGTCAATGGTCCGCCGCGCGATCCGGCGGCCTGGCTGATCATGGTCGGCCGCAACGCCGGCATCGACGGCGCCCGGCGGCGGGCGAAACAGACCACGCTGCCCGACGAGGCGGTCCTGTCCGACATCGAGGACGCCGAGACGCCCCTGGCCGAACGGCTGGACGGGGCCGACTATCGCGACGACGTGCTGCGGCTGATGTTCATCTGCTGCCACCCGGACCTGCCGGCCACGCAGCAGGTCGCGCTGGCGCTGCGCATCGTCTCGGGCCTGTCGGTCAGGCAGATCGCCCGCGCCTTCCTGGTCGGCGAAAGCGCCATGGAGCAGCGGATCACCCGGGCCAAGGCCAAGGTGGCCGGCGCCGGCGTGCCGTTCGAGACCCCGGGGCCGGTCGAGCGGGCCGAACGCGTCGCTGCCGTGGCGGCGATGATCTACCTGCTGTTCAACGAGGGCTATTCCGCCGGCGGGAAGCAGGATGACCGCGCCCGGCTGGCCGACGAGGCGATCCGCCTGGCCCGGCTGCTGCTGCGGCTCTACCAGACCGAGCCGGAGATCATGGGTCTGACCGCCCTGCTGCTGTTGCAGCACGCGCGCGCCGCCGCCCGGTTCGACGCCGAGGGCGAGATCGTGCTGCTGGACGACCAGGACCGGTCGTTATGGGACCTGCGGCTGATCGGCGAGGGTCTGGCGCTGGTCGATAAGGCCATGCGCCACCGCCAGCCGGGACCGTACCAGATCCAGGCCGCGATCGCCGCCCTGCATGGCCGCGCCGCGCGTGCCCAGGACACCGACTGGCCGCAGATCGCCGCCCTCTACGAAGCGCTCGAACGCCAGACCCCCTCCCCCGTGGTCACGCTGAACCGCGCCGTGGCCGTCAGCAGGACCGACGGACCGCGGGCGGCGCTGGACCTGATCGCGCCGCTGGAGCCCAGGCTGGCCGGCTATTTCCACTTCCACGGCGTGCGCGGCGCCCTGTTGCTGGAGCTGGGCCAGCAGGCGGAGGCCCGCGCCGCCTTCAACCAGGCCATCGCGCTCGCCAACACCCCCGCCGAGGCGGCCCACATCCGCCGTCACCTCGACCGCCTGATGCCGAACGGCGAGACCCGCTGAAGAAAACTCGCCGGCCCTGTCGGAACGGCGCCGGCCCGTTCGTCCTTCGACCAGATGCGTTCAGAGGAAGGAGTTCCGCCCCATATGACCGAGCAAGTCGAAACCCCGCCGATGAGGGGCGTCATCCCCTATCTCAACCTCGTCGGCGCCGCCGACGCGGCCGAGCTCTACAAGACCGCCTTCGGCGCGATCGAGCACCGGCGGGCGCCGGCCGAGGACGGCCAGCGGCTGATGCACTGTCATCTGGAGATCAACGGCGGCTCGCTGATGCTTAGCGACTGCTTCCCCGAGCACGGCTACGACTTCCAGCCCTCGCACAGCTTCACCATGCAGCTGGTGGTCGATGACATCGACCGCTGGTTCCAGCGGGCGGTCGATGCGGGCCTGGAGGTGACCAACCCGGTGGCCCTGATGTTCTGGGGCGACCGCTGGGGCTCGCTGAAGGACCGTTTCGGCGTCCACTGGGCGATGAACCAGCCGGCCGGACAGGCCTGATAACCAACAGGGGGAAAGACAATGGAAAGCCTCGCGGCCTCGAAGGCGGGCCTGTGGACCGGTCGGGCGATGACCACGCTGTTCGTGCTGTTCCTGCTGATGGACAGCGTGATCAAGCTGATCCCGATCCAGCCGGTCATAAAGACCATGACCGAAATGCAGCTGCCCGTGACCATGGCCCGGCCCATCGGGATCATCGAGCTGGTCAGCCTGGCGCTCTATCTCTGGCCACGGACAGCCGTGGTGGGCGCGGTTCTGTTCATGGGCGTGTTCGGCGGGGCTATCGCCAGCCACTGGCGGCTCGGCGATCCGCTGTTCAGCCATGTCCTGTTCGGCGTCTACCTGGGCATCCTGATGTGGGGCGGCCTGTGGCTGCGCGACGCCCGGCTGCGGTCACTCTTCCCGTACCGACGCTGATCGCCTAGTCAGGCCGCATGGCCTGGACCCGCACCTACGACGAAGCCGAACCCCAGCGGGTCAACCGCTGGCTGGCGCAGAGCGGCGTCTGTTCGCGGCGCGAGGCCGAGGCGCTGATCGGCCGGGGGCTGGTGTCGATCGACGGCGAGACGGTCGAGGACGCCGGCCGCAAGATCCTGCCCGGCCAGACGCTGACGCTGGCCGACGAGGCCACTGGCGCGCTGTCGGCCAGCCTGACCCTGATGTTCCACAAGCCGGTCGGCATCGTCTCGTCGCAGCCCGAGGGCGACCAGATCCCGGCCGTGCGGCTGATCAACCGCGGCACGCTCTGGGGGCCCGGCACGGCCATTCCCGGCCGCGACAGCCGGCTGGCGCCGGTGGGCCGGCTCGACATGGACAGCCGCGGCCTGCTGATCCTGTCGGAGGACGGGGTGGTGGCCAAGGCGGTGATCGGCCCCGACTCCGACCTGGAGAAGGAATATCGCGTCCAGGTGATCGGCGAGATCACGACCGACAAGCTGGAACTCCTCCGTTACGGCCTGGAGCTGGACGGCCGTCAGCTGAAACAGGCCCAGGTGAACCTGTCCGGCAAACAGACCCTCAGTTTCGTGCTCAAGGAAGGCCGCAACCGCCAGATCCGCCGCATGTGCGACCTGGTCGAGCTGCGCGTCGTCGATCTGCTGCGCACCCGCATCGGCCCGATCACGCTTGGCGCCCTGCCCGAAGGCCGCTGGCGACCACTGGCCCCGGAAGAGCGGGCGGCGCTGATCGCCGGTTAGGCCGCCGGGGGCCATGTACCGCCCTCGGTGCGGGGTCCCGTTTCCGAGGCCTGCGGATGCAGGATGCGTTTCATCGGCCGGGGCCGCACCTTTACCCGGCGCCCGTGTCAATCGCCCGGGCGCCGCGTCAGGCGGGTTTGCAGGCGCCATTGGCGGCCACGCTGACGCCGGCGGACGCGGCCGTACAGGCGTTGCCGTAAGTCTTGCCGTCCGCGCCGCAAACCGGACGGTATTCGTGGGTGCAGATCTGGGGCCGCCTGTGGCAGGTTCCCGAACCGTCGGCGACCTGCTGCATCTGTGGCGTCATCTTGCAGTAGAGGCCGGCCTGGCACTGGAAGCCGGCGATGCCGCCGCACATGCCGCCCTCGGCCACGGGCGCGCGGCCGGGCGGCGTCGGCGTCGGAACCGGGGCGCCGTCCGCCTGGCAGGCGGTCATCGCCACGGCCGTCAGCGCGGCCAGGGTCAGGGTGCGGATCGAGGCGATCATCGGCGGCGCTCCGTCGGGTTGCGATGGGCTGATTACGCGCCCGTCGTCCGGTGGGTTGCAAGGGCCGCGCGGCCCGACCGCGAATCTCCGTCCGGACTCGCCGCACGGCGTTCGCCCGGATGCGAATTGACCGGGCCGCGCTTTTCGTCTGATCTCAGCGCCTTCGAGCTTGGGGCGGGGCGATGACATCCAGACTACGCGCGGCGCTTGCCGCCACCGCGACGGCGGCCCTGCTGGCCGCCTGCGCCACCACCGGATCGGCGGCGCCAGACAGGCCGGCCGCCGGTACGGGTCCGGCAAAGCCGGTTCCGGCGGGACTCGATCCGGCCGCCCGGCCCGATCCCTTCCCCTCGACCTACGCCCCCTTCCCCGCCGGGCCGATGGCGATTCGCGGCGCGACGGTGCTGACGGCGACCGGCCAGCAGATCGAGAACGGCGTGGTTGTCTTCTCCGGCGGCCGGATCGTCGCCGTTGGCGGCCCCGACACCGCCATCCCGCAGGGAACGACCGTCATCGACGGAACCGGCAAGTGGGTCACGCCCGGGATCATCGACGCGCACAGCCACCTGGGCGTCTATCCCTCGCCCGGCGTCGCCTCGCGCTCCGACGGCAACGAGGCCATCGATCCGGTGACGGCCAACGTCTGGGCCGAGCACAGCGTCTGGCCGCAGGATCCGGGCTTCAACCGGGCTCGCGCCGGCGGCGTCACGACGCTGCAGATTCTGCCCGGCTCGGCCAACCTGTTCGGCGGCCGCTCGGTGACCCTGCGCAACGTGCCGTCGGTGACCATGCAGGGCATGAAGTTCCCCGGCGCGCCCTATGGCCTGAAGATGGCCTGCGGCGAGAACCCCAAGCGGGTCTATGGCGGCAAGAGCCGCTCCCCGTCCACGGCCATGGGCAACGTGGCCGGCTATCGCCGCGCCTGGATCGACGCCGCCGAATACGGCCGCAAATGGGACGACTACCGCGCCAAGGTCTCCAGGGGCGAAAAGGCCGATCCGCCCAAGCGCGACCTCGGGCTCGACACCCTGGTCGGGGTGCTGCGCGGCGAGATCCTGGTGCAGAACCACTGCTACCGCGCCGACGAGATGGCCGTGATGATCGATGTGGCCAGGGAGTTCGGCTATCGCATCACCATGTTCCACCACGCCTCGGAGGCCTACAAGGTTGGGCCGCTGCTGGCGAAGGAGGGCATCTGTTTCGCCACCTGGGCCGACTGGCAGGGCTTCAAGATGGAGTCCTACGACGGCATCGAGGCCAACGCCGCCATCGCCTACCGCGCCGGCGCCTGTACGGTGATCCACTCCGACGACCCGACCATCACCCAGCGCCTGAACCAGGAGGCGGCCATCGCCATGGCGGCCGGCAACCGCATCGGGCTGAAGATCACCGACGCCGAAGCCATCGCCTGGATCACGCTGAACCCGGCCAGGGCCATCGGCATCGACGGCCAGACCGGCTCGCTGGTCGCCGGCAAGCGGGCCGACGTGGTGCTGTGGAGCGCCGATCCGTTCAGCATCTACGCCCAGGCCGACAAGGTCTTCATCGACGGGGCGCTGGTCTATGACCGGCGCGACCCGCGCTACCAACCCAGGTCCGACTTCGAGCTCGGCCAGCCCGGCGAAGGGGCCTTCCACCCATGAAACGCGCCCTGATCGCCCCCCTCTTCCTGGCAGGAATGGCCACCCTGGCCATCGCCGCCCCGGCCGCGGCCGAGACCGTGGCCATCGTCAACGCCCGGATCGAGACGGCCTCGGCCGCGGGGATCATCCCGTCGGGGACCATCGTGCTCAAGGACGGCCGCATCGCCGCCGTCGGCGCGGGCGTGACGGCCCCGGCCGGCGCCCGGGTGATCGACGCCCAGGGCGGGGTGGTCACGCCAGGCCTGATCGCGCCCTCGTCCAACCTCACGGTCAGCGAGGTCGAGGCGGTGCCTTCCACGCGCGACGACCGCTCCGGCAAGCTGTCGGCCGGCTTCGACATCAGCTACGGCGTCAATCCCGCCAGCCCGATGATCCCGCTGGCGCGCCAGACCGGCCTGACCCGCGTGGTCGCCACCCCTCTGCTCTCGCGCGGCGGCGCCGGCGGCCACAAGGACGACGGCGGGGCCGAGGACTTCGCCGGGGGCGGCGGCGGCGAGGAAGGCGATCCGGCGATGTTCGCCGGCCAGGCCGCCATCGTCTCCCTGGCGGCCGGCGACCAGGACCCGGTGGTGCGGGCCCGCGTGGCCGTGACCCTCGATCTGGGCGAGGCCGGCGCCCGCAACGCCGGCGGCTCGCGCGGCGCGGCGCTGGTGCTGGTCCGCGCGGCCTTCCAGGACGCCCGCGCCCTGGCCCGCAACCGCAACGCCTACGAACGTGGCGAAAGCCGCGAGTTCGGTCTGTCGCGCATCGATCTGGAGGCCCTGATCCCGGTGGTCGAGGGCCGCACGCCGCTGCTGGTCCGCGTGCACCGCGCCAGCGACATCCTGCAGGTCCTGCGCCTGGCCCGAGAGGAGAAGGTCAGGGTGATCCTCGAGGGGGCCGAGGAAGGCTGGCTGGTGGCCGGCGAGATCGCCGCCGCCGGCGTGGGCGTGATTCTCGACAGCCAGGCCGACCTGCCCGACAGCTTCGAGAGCCTCGGCGCGCGCCTCGACAACGCCGCCCGGCTGCGGGCCGCCGGCGTGACGGTGGCCATCATGGGCAGCCGCGACGTCAACAATCTGCGCCAGCAGCGCTTCAACGCCGGCCTGGCCGTGGCCAACGGCCTGCCGCGCGACCAGGCCATGGCGACCATCACGTCCGACGTGGCCAGGATCTGGGGCATGACCGGCGTCGGTTCGCTGACGGTCGGTCAGGAAGCCGACGTGGTGCTGTGGACCGGCGACCCGCTGGAAACCAGCAGCTGGCCGCAGGCGGTGTTCATCGGCGGCGTCGAGCAGCCGCAGAGCACCCGGGCCTTCGAACTGCGCGACCGCTACCTGAAGCCGGCCGCGAGCGGGTATCCGCCCGCATATCAGTAATCTTCCCTCTCCCGTCGGGAGAGGGAGGGGCCCGCCCGCGAAGCGGGTGGGAGGGTGAGGGGTTACGGCGCGAACAGGCAATGCACGGCGGGATTGCCGATCTGACGCAAATCGCCACAATGCAATCATGGATCGCATCGGCCGCGCCCGAGAACTCCGCAGCTTCCAGACGCTCGCCGAGCGGCAACTTTGGCAGCTTCTCCGGGGGCGCAAACTCGCCGGGCTGAAATTTCGTCGCCAGGTGCCGATCGACCGCTACATCGCCGACTTCGCCTGCCTGGAGACCCGGTTGGTCGTCGAGCTGGATGGACCGGTTCACGAGGATCGGTACGAACAGGACGAGCAACGGACGGATGTCCTGCGTTCGTTGGGCTGGCATGTGGTCCGGTTCAACAACGAGACTGTCATTGCCGAGCCTCATCGGGTGCTGGACGGCATCCTGACCGAGCTGGGGCGGCCGGCGCCGTAACCCCTCACCCTCCCATCCTGCTTCGCGATGCTCGCGGGCTGGGCCCCTCCCTCTCCCGTTGGGAGAGGGAATATCTTGCCCCTCTCCGCCCTTCGCCGCATACCTCGACGCCCCCGAATCGCCCGAAACTCGCCAGCGTCATGTCCGCTTCCCCCGTGCAGAACTCCCTCTTCGACGACGCGCTGAACCCGCCGGCCGCAGCGCCGCTGGCGCAGGTCAGTGAGCCTGTCGCGCCGCCGGCGCCGCCCAGGGCCGCGCCGGTCGCGCCCGGCGGCGGCTACACGGCCAGCGACATCGAGGTGCTCGAGGGCCTGGAGCCCGTGCGCAAGCGGCCGGGCATGTATATCGGCGGCACCGACGAGCGGGCGCTGCACCATCTGTTCGCCGAGGTGCTCGACAACAGCATGGACGAGGCCGTCGCCGGCCACGCCCGGCTGATCGAGGTGACCTTCGACGCCGACGGCGCCCTGACGGTCAAGGACGACGGCCGCGGCATCCCCGTCGACGCCCATCCCAAGCACCCGGGCATGTCGGCGCTCGAGGTGATCATGACCGTGCTGCACTCGGGCGGGAAATTCTCGGGCAAGGCCTACGAGACCTCCGGTGGCCTGCACGGCGTCGGGGTGTCGGTGGTCAACGCCCTGTCCGAACGGGTCGAGGTCACCGTCTGGCGCGACGGCTTCGAGCATCGCCAGGTGTTCTCGCGCGGCAAGCCGCTGGGCCGGCTGGAAAAGATCGCCCCGTCGAAGAAGCGCGGCACGGCGATCAAGTTCCTGCCCGACCCGGTGATCTTCGGCGACGACGTGGCCTTCAAGCCGGCGCGGCTCTACCGCATGGCCCGGTCCAAGGCCTACCTGTTCCGCGGCGTGCAGATCAAATGGACCTGCGATGCGTCGCGCATCCACGATCAGACCCCGGCCGAGGCGACGTTCCACTTTCCCAACGGCCTGGCCGACTTCCTCGCCGAACGGATCAAGACGGTCGCCACCGTCACGCCGGAAGCCTTCAGCGGCCGCATCGAGCGGACGGGCGAGGCCGGGGCCGTGGAATGGGCCGTCACCTGGACGCCGCAGGGCTTTGGCGAGGCCGACGGCTTCATGCAGTCCTACTGCAACACCGTGCCCACGCCCGAAGGCGGCACGCACGAGGCCGGCTTTCGCGCGGCCCTGACCCGGGGTCTGAAGGCCCATGCGGAGATGATCAACGAAAAGCGCGCCGGCATCGTCACCGCCGACGACGTGATCGCCAACGCCGGCGCCCTGATCAGCGTGTTCATCCGCAATCCGGAGTTCCAGGGCCAGACCAAGGAGCGGCTGAGCTCGTCCGACGCCCAGAAGCTGGTCGAGACGGCCCTGCGCGATCCGTTCGATCACTGGCTGACCGCCTCGCCCAAGGCCGCCCGGGCGCTGCTCGACTTCGTCATCGAGCGAGCCGAGGACCGGCTCAAGCGTCGCAAGGACCGCGAGGTCGCCCGCGCCTCGGCCACGCGCAAGCTGCGCCTGCCCGGCAAGCTGGCCGACTGTTCGGCGGGCGCCATCGGCGGCGCCGAGCTGTTCATCGTCGAGGGCGACAGCGCCGGGGGCTCGGCCAAACAGGCGCGCGACCGCAAGACCCAGGCGATCCTGCCCCTGCGCGGCAAGATCCTCAACGTCGCCAGCGCCACCGGCGACAAGCTGATGGGCAACAAGGAGCTGTCGGACCTGATGCTGGCGCTCGGCGTGCAGGGCGGCAGCAAGTACCGCGACGAGGATCTGCGCTACGACCGCGTCGTCATCATGACCGACGCCGACGTCGATGGCGCGCACATCGCCAGCCTGCTGATCACCTTCTTCTATCGCCAGATGCCGGAGATGATCCGGGGCGGGCGGCTGTATCTGGCCCTGCCCCCGCTCTACCGCATCAGCCATGGCGGCAAGACCGTCTATGCCCGCGACGACGCGCACAAGGACGAGCTGCTGGAGACGCAGTTCAAGGGCAAGAAGCCGGAGATCGGCCGCTTCAAGGGCCTGGGCGAGATGATGCCGGCCCAGCTGAAGGAGACCACCATGGACCCGGCCAAACGCACCCTGGCCCGGGTCACCCTGCCGCGCGACGAGAGCCACGTGGAGGAGCTGGTCGAGAACCTGATGGGTCGCAAGCCCGAACAGCGTTTCCGATTCATCCAGGAAAACGCCGAATTCGCGGCGACGGACATCGACATCTGACTTTCAGACAGACGATGCTCCCCACGCGTGGGGAGCTGTCACGCCCCCGGGTCCGGCGTTGGCCGGCCCGAGGATAAACTCCGCCGTGACCGAGGGGCAGAACCGAA